>ERZ1673738.20-NODE-20-length-268813-cov-169.661171_pt1 | contig 268813 bp, 214 predicted proteins | sample MGYA00580198_ERZ1673738 | MGnify/ENA primary metagenome ERZ1673738 (study PRJEB41218, sample SAMN15661784) | gut metagenome | host: Homo sapiens | place: Canada: London | collected 2015-08-20/2019-03-30 | study: EMG produced TPA metagenomics assembly of... | reverse complement strand
CCCGCCCGCTGTATACAGGCATACCGTACTGATCTGGCCTTTTACACCAACGGGCGGAGTGTGTGCCTGACGGAACTGAAAGGGTATCAGGCCACTGTCGGCGAGCCAATCATCCAGCCCCGTCGTCCAAACAGCCGTTTGGATAAGGTGCGCCATATGTTCAGTAAGATCACTTGATACACCACAGCGAGGAAGGTTATTGCATTTCCCTGTCTTTCGTGGTAAAATGTAGTTGTAAACCACCAGAGAAAACAACAACCCTGCTACCCCCCGTTATCACCACCGATAACAATTTGATAACAGCCCATCGTATAGGGCTGGATAATATGGACACATCAAATAATCAAAAAAATGAGGTATCAAATTTATGAAGCAAAATCCGTTAAATATGATGCCCAACAACGAGTGGGAATAAGGAAAAATTATCTTTAAGTCAATTTTTGCAGGTGTAGACCTGTGAAAGTGGCTGAAAAGTGAGGTTTCCTTTCGGATTTGATAGCAGATTGATATCTTATCTGAAAACGATGAATAATTGAGAGGTAACCAAAACGTGGAAATCAAGCAATACACCAAAGAACGCATCCCGGATGTGCTTCAATTTGAGCGTGACCTGCGCGTTGAGGAGGACTTCTGGGGATGGGAAATTGACGAGAAGTACATAGCCGATGTGACGGCAAGTTTTGAAAATCCCACATTTTCCGATTCCCTTTCTTTGCTTGCCTATCTGGACGGCAAGGTGGTGGGGCGGATTGACTGCGCTTTGATTCACAGCCACTTTGACGGCAACGTAAAGGCGTATCTTGACTGGATCTGCGTCATCAAAAGCTACCGGCATCGGGGTGTTGCACAGGGATTAATGGCCGCCCTGCGAAGGGAACTAAAACAGCGTGGTGTAGATACCCTCATTGGTCTAATCGCCTCCAACGAAGATGCCCGGCGATTCTATCGAAGCCTTCCCCATGCCGAAATCAAAGACGAGGGAATTTGGATCGATCTGTGATCAAAAAAATCGGAGCATTTGTTTGCGACGTAATGCTAAAAGGATAAAAACATGCAACACGTATCCGTAAAACTCAAAAAACTGAATGAAAACGCAATCGTTCCGAAATACGGCACGCCTTATGCCGCAGGGGCGGACTTGTACGCTTGCGAGGGCAAAGACGTCACCGTAGAGCCGCATCAAACCGCGTTTATACACACGGGCGTTGCAATCGAGATTCCCGACGGACTTGTCGGACTTGTCTACGCGCGCAGCGGACTTGCATCCAAACGCTCCCTTGCGCCTGCAAACAAAGTGGGCGTGATTGATTGCGATTACAGAGGCGAAATCATCGTGTCGCTGCACAACCACTCGGATTTGCCGCAAACGATTGCCGACAAAGAGCGTGTTGCACAACTTGTGATTGCACCGTGCTTTGTTGCGGACTTCGAAGAAGTTGACGATTTGAGCGACACCGATCGCGGACAAGGCGGCTTCGGCAGCACCGGCAAGCTGTGATATTTGCTTTTGTTCAAAAGCGAAAATTCCAAATCAAAAACGAGCGAAAAACCGCATGTAAACCGGCATAAAAACATACAAAAAAAGCACGAAAATCGTGCTTTTTTTGTGCGTTTTTAGCGTTTTATTATTGTGATAAACTTTATTTTTTATATCTATAAAACGATTTCGGTTTGATTAATCGATTTCTTTTCACTCTATCTCAAAATAGTTGAGAAATGCAATCGTGCGTTTCATTGCCTCTTTGGATATTGTGAGGAATTGCGCCACGGGGAAGGCATGCACCGCCCATTTGCCCTCACCGTGATAATGCTCGTAACTTACGCCCAAGTCTTGCAATTTCTTGACAAGGTCGAACGTGAGAACGGCAAGTTTGTCGTTTTCGGCGGAAATGGCAAAGGTCGGCGGAAAATCTTTCGTAACCCAATTGATAGGTGAAATTTCTTTTTGAAGCTCCTCACTGCACTCTTCGACGGGAGTACCTTTGCAATAGGATTGCGTGTAAATGCCTATGTTCTTGAAGCCGGTATGCACGGCTTTCGGAAAATCGTACACGCCGCAATTGAGCATAAGCGCGGATATTCTTTGATTTTTTGAACGCTCGTCGAGGTCGAAATGCGCCGCGTATTCGGGGTTTGTGCTTATTGCGCCTGCCATACTGCTCAAATGCGCGCCCGCACTCTCGCCGCCCACGAAGATTCTGTCCATGTCGATGTTGTACTCGTCGGCATGTTCTTTAAGCCAGGCAAACGCCTTGTAGACGTTTTGAATCATTTCGGGATGTCCGTAAAAAGGCGCTTCGCCATAGTACAAACTTGCCACGAAATAACCCGTTTTTTCGCATAGTTTGGTGGTGTAGGCTTCTCGCGTTTCTGGCAAACCGCCTATCCAACCTCCGCCGTGAATATAGACGAAAACGCGCGATTTTTTGTTTCTGTCCCTATCTTTGCGCTCGTAAAAATCGAGATACAAACGCTTGTCGTCATCGTCGTATCTGACGAATCTGGTCGTTTTCACCTTGTGCGAACGATGAAAACTGAATATCGTGAGCCAACCCAAAAACTCGTTTTTTGCATGGCCGCCGGCGACGTAAAGATACTTTGCGTCGTATGCCGCTTTTTTTGCCTGTTTCTTTGCGTACTTCTTTGCCTTGGCGGTAAACTCGACGACGTTTTCTTTTGCAAGCACGATCTTCGCTTCTCGCTCCTCGCGCCTGATTTGCTTGTCAAGGTTTTCTCTTCTTTTTTCGAGTTGCGCGTACTTTGCGTCGAAAATATCTCTCTTTGCAAGGTTGTCAAGAGTTGTAAATATGCGACGTTTCATATGTTTTTCTCCGTCAAAAGAATGGTTGATTTTTTTGTTTTATATTGCAAAACAAGGTTTTTATTGCGCTATTTTGCACATATAAAACCTTGTTTTTGTCGTTTTGCGTTTATTCTGCTTTTTCTGCGAACGAGCCGTCTTTGGTGTCCTTGACGACATATCCGAGCTCGTTTATTTTGGCTCTTATCGCGTCCGCGCTCGCCCAGTCTTTGTTTGCTTTTGCGACTTTTCTTTGCTCGACGAGGTCAAGCACTTCTTGTGGAATCGCGCCCTCTTTCGCCTTTTGTTTTTGCTCGTAATATGCGATAAAGTCCTTGGGCTCGCACTTGAAAAGTCCCAGCAAATTGTAGGTTTTGACAACCTGTTTCGCATCGGCAACCGCTTCGGGATCGCCGGCTCTCAACTTCGCTCTTATACCTTTGAAAATGCCGAACAAATCCGCAAGTGCTTTTGCCGTATTGAAATCGTCGTCCATTGCGCGATTGAATCCGTCGTCAATCCACTTGCTTTGCTTGTCGCACTCGAGTCCGCTCTCTTTTACCTCTTCGAGCGTCTTGTAGAACTCGTACATATGCTTGTCTGCGTCGGGGAACAACTCGTTTGTGATATTGATGTCCCCTCTGTAATTTGTTTGCAACAAAGCGTACTTGATTGTGTCGGGCTTGTACTCGTCAAGAAGGTCGGAAAGGAGCAGACTGTTGCCCAGCGACTTGCTCATCTTTTGTCCGTTGACTTTGATAAGTCCGTTGTGAATCCAATATTTTGCAAATTGCTTGCCGGTGAGAGCTTCCGTTTGCGCAATCTCGTTTTCGTGGTGAGGGAAAATCAAATCTCTTCCGCCGCCGTGCACGTCTATTTGGTCGCCGAACGCCGCTCTGTTCATTGCCGAACATTCGATATGCCAGCCCGGTCTGCCTTTGCCCCACGGCGATTCCCAGTATATTTCGCCTTCTTTTGCGGATTTCCAAAGCGCGAAATCGAGAGGATTGCGCTTGTTCTCCTCGTTTTCTATACGCACGCTTTCGTACGCGTCTTCGAGCTTTCTTCCGCTGAGTTTGCCATAGCCGGGGAAACTCTCGACGGAAAAATACACGTCGCCCCTATCCGTTGCATAGGCATGTCCCTTTTCGATGAGCTTGGACACGAAATCTATGATATTGTCTATATTGCAGGTTGCTTTGAGCCAAATCGTCGGATCGTCAACCTCGAACTTGCGCATGAGTTTGTCGATTTTGTCAATCATCATGCTTGCATATTCGAGAGGCGGTATGCCCGTTTCTTTGGACTTTGCGATGATTTTGTCGTCGACGTCGGTGTAGTTGCGCGCATAGTTGACCTTGTATCCGATTTTCTCGAAATACTTGCGGATTATATCGTAAATGAGAGCCTGATATGCGTGACCTATATGCGCTTCGCCCGAAACCGTGATTCCGCATGCGTACATGTTGACTTGCCCCTCGTGAATGGGGACAAAATCTTCTTTTTTTCTGGTGAGTGTGTTGTAAATTTTCATAGGAACGTCGTCCTTTTATACCTGCGGTTTGTCCGCTTGGAATTTGTTTTGCTCCGATTGCGACAGAATTTGCACGGCTTCTTCGTTTGTGGCGTTGTCCTCGTCAACGGTTATGGAATACCTGCAAGAGTGCACGTTGAGAGCCTTTTCAAGCTCGTAAACGCGCTTGTTGAGCCGCTCGAACTCTTCCATAATCGGATCGGGAAGACGGATTTGATCCATATCCGCAACACGCTTGCCGTCTTGCTTGACCACTCTGCCGGGAACGCCCACGACGGTCGAATAGGGCGGAACGTCTTTGAGCACCACGCTGCCTGCGCCTATTTTGCTGTGCTCGCCTATACGCACGGGACCTAGCACTTTCGCGCCTGCTGACACCATTACGCCCTCTTCGAGAGTGGGATGTCGCTTGCCCGTTTCCTTGCCCGTGCCGCCGAGAGTTACGCCTTGATAAAGCACGCAATTGTCCCCTATTTCGGCTGTTTCGCCTATGACAAGCCCGACGCCGTGGTCGATGAAAATTCCGTTGCCTATCGTGGCGGCAGGGTGAATATCGATGCCCGTTTTCTCTTTTGCGCGGAACGCTATATAGAGTGCGAGCGACTTCATACCCTTTTGCCAAAACAAGTGCGCATAACGATAAGCACACAGGGCTTTATACCCTGTGTACGTACGTTTTACGATCCTGCTGCTCGTGGCGGCGGGATCTTTTTGCATTATGACTTGCAAATCGCGCTTTTTTGCCTCGGAAATTTTCATTGCGATGCCTTGTTATTTGCCGATTTCGTCGTCTTTTTTAGCGTCGGTTTTTACCTCGGTTTGAGAGGAATTATTCTCCCCTTCCGGTCTGTTTATCTTTGACGAGAACAGACTTTCGCCGGTTGACTCTTCGCCGAACAATGCGTTGATTTCGTCCTCATAGATGGTTTCTTTCTCATAAAGAGCTTTGACCATTGCGTCCATAATCGGACGATTTGATTTCAATATATTCAAAGCGACCTGATATTGCGTATCGATGATGGTTTTGACTTCCTCGTCAATCTTTGCCGCTACCTCTTCGCTGTAATTGAGGTGCGACTGATAATCTCTGCCGAGGAACACTTCTTCGCTCGATCCGAGGTACATATTGCCGATAGAATCGGACATACCCCACTCGGTGACCATCTTTCTTGCAAGTTGCGTCGCTCTTTGTATGTCGTTGGACGCACCCGTGGAGATATCCTGAATGACGATTTCCTCCGCCGCTCTTCCGCCGAGCATCATAGCGATGTCGTCGAGGAGTTTGCCTTTGGTCATATGGTTGTCGTCGTTTTCGGGAAGAGTGATGGTGTAGCCTGCCGCCATACCGCGAGGAATGATGCTGACTTCATGCACGTCGTCGCAGTGTTTCATAAGTTTTGCAACGATTGCGTGTCCGCTCTCGTGATACGCCGTGATACGCTTGTCGGACTCGGTGATAAGACGAGATTTCTTTGCAGGGCCTGCCATAACTTTGTTTACGGCCTCGCTGATGTCTTTCATCGTGATAATTTTTCTGTCCGCTCTTGCCGCCAAAATCGCAGACTCGTTGAGGATGTTTTCGATGTCCGCACCCGTGAAGCCCGGCGTAAGTCTTGCCAGCGACTTGAAGTTGATGTCTGACGCAAGCGGTTTGTTGCGGGAGTGAACCTTGAAGATTTCCTCTCTGCCCTTGACGTCGGGAACGTTGACGTAGATTTGTCTGTCGAATCTGCCCGGACGCATAAGAGCCGGATCGAGAATGTCCGCACGGTTGGTCGCCGCCATGACGATAATCGAGCTGCTTGCTTCGAAACCGTCCATCTGAACGAGGAGTTGATTGAGGGTTTGTTCTCTTTCGTCGTTGCCGCCGCCCAGGCCCGCGCCTCTTTGACGTCCGACCGCGTCGATTTCGTCGATGAAGATGATGCAAGGCATGTTCTTTTGCGCTTGCTCGAACAAATCTCTGACGCGCGATGCGCCCACGCCTACGAACATCTCAACGAAGTCCGAACCGCTGATTGAGAAGAAAGGCACGTTCGCCTCGCCCGCAACCGCTTTTGCAAAGAGCGTTTTTCCCGTTCCTGGAGGGCCTACGAGAAGAACGCCGCGCGGTATGCGCGCGCCTATATCCGTATATTTTTTTGGGTGTTTGAGGAAGTCCACGATTTCTTGCAATTCCTGCTTTTCTTCCTCTGCGCCCGCAACGTCGTTGAATCTGACCTTGATGTCACGCACTTGGTTTGCTTTGGTCTTGCCGAAGTTGAGTGCCTGACCTTGCGCGCCGGCACTCTTTCTCAACACCACCATAAAGATGCCGAAAAGCGCGGCGTAAAGAATGAGCGGAACGAGGATGCTGGACACGAGCGAGCCGCTTGAAGGATCGTCGTATCTGACGACGACGCCGTCAAGTTTGCCTGCCTCGGAATAGTCTTTTATTATATCCGAAAATGCGACTCTGCCTTGGGTGTTGACAAAGTAGCCGTAGCCCTTGTCCCCTCTCTTTTGTATCTTGGCGGTGTAATTGCCCTCGATGTAAATCGATTGAATTTCACCTCTTTCAAGCATGCCGACAAAGCTGTCGTCCGTGCCTTGATAGTTGATCTCGGTGGGTCTTGTAAGCTCATACGCTATGACGAAAGCGATGATGACAAGAAGTATCACGCCGACGATGATGAGTGTGCGTCTTGTGGTTGGTTTCATCTATCCTCCTGAAATCGACGCTGGGCGACGATTCCGCAATAATCATATATTATGTTCTACATATTATAAAAATTAAATACGAAAAAGTCAATGCAACAAGAGAATTTTGCGTCCCTTGCCGTTGCGCCTTTTGAGTTAGTATGCTTAAATGTTAAAAAACAACTATTAAAATCTCATTAAACGAAGAGCAATTTTTAAGGATTTGTCAACAGATTTAAAAATCGACGTTGCATAAAAAACGTTGCGTCTTTTACAAAAATGCGTTTCGCGCGCAGACAATCGATGCTCAATGCGTCATCACTGCATTGGAAAAACCGTGTGCGCAAGCGAATTTATCACAATAAAACAACAAGCACAAACGCAATAAAACGTCGGTGCAAAATGGTTTCATGTTTTTACAGTATAATTGCAAAATTAAGTATTTATAATGCTATTTTTGATATATAAAAGCCTAGTTATGCGAAAACACTACAATTCAAAACAAAAAGAAAATCATAAAAATCAAAAGACATTTTCGCACGAAAAAACGCAAATTCGACGCCTCGAATACAAAAACGGCGGTATATGTCGAAAATAATAGACTTATTTGCATATTTGTCGATTATTTTGTTGATTATTTAACTTTTTGTATGTTTAAAACATTGCAAAAATCCGCTGTTTTAGCGGATTTTTCGGGGATTTTGTCAAATATTAAGGTTTTCTTAAGGTTATTTTTCCTAGCAATTAAGTTTGACAGAATAGAATTTTGTTTGATATATATAATACAAACTATAAATATTTGCGCTTACACGCACATGCACGCAACATGTTGATACGAACAGGGGAGATCAAAACTATGAATTGCGAACAACACCTTCCGCCTTGTCTGGAAATCAAGCATTTGACAAAACAATACCATGCGGCTCAAAAACCTGCGGTGGACGATTTGAACGTTGTCTGCTATCCCGGCGAGATAGTCGGTCTTTTGGGACACAACGGCGCGGGTAAATCCACGACTTTGAAATGCATCACGGGGATATTGCCCTATTCCAAAGGCGAAATCGTCATAAACGGTTTCGACGTTGCAAAAGAACCCGTCAAAGCAAAAAGAACTTTCGGATACGTCAGCGACAAGCATGACGTTTTTGTCAAACTCACCGGCATACAATACGTTGACTTTATGGCGAACGCATACGGCGTGAGCGTTGCCGACAGAAAAGCACGCCTTGCGGAACTCGAAGACGTGTTTCAACTCGGCGACAGAATTTTCGACACCATCAACGACTACTCGCACGGCATGCGCCAAAAAATCTGCATGATGGGCAGCCTTATCCACAACCCCAAACTTTGGATTATGGACGAGCCAATGATCGGCCTCGACCCGCTTACCTCGCAAAGAGTGAGCGAATTTATGAAGGAATACGCAAAACAAGGCAACTGTATTCTCTTCTCCTCTCACAACATCAACTCCGTGCAAAAACTTTGCGACAGAGCCGTCATCATTCAAAACGGCGTAAAAACGGACGATTTCTATTTCGAACAATTCGAATGCGAACATCCCGACATCGACCTGGAAGAGTACTTCCTCTCGCGCACGGCAAAGGCGGCAAAATGAGAAACCACGCTCTCCTTTTGAAAAAGCAGTTGCTTGACGCGTTTCCCGCCAAGCGTTCCAAAAAACGTTTGCCCGATCTCACAAGCGCACTTTTGATGTTGCTGCTTACGGGTGCGATGGTTGCGATATTCGTCTTTGTCTTTTCAAGATTTATATCAACCTACACGCAAATCAAAATCAATCGCGTCCCCGACATCGCCGCAAGACAATACGAAATTATGTCTATGGGCTATTTCGTGCTTGTCGTAGTGTTTGTGATAAACGGCGTAAACGCGCTCTGCCACGCACTTTTTGAAAACAGCGATTTGTCAATCCTCATATCCATGCCGTTTTCAAGCAGCGAGATTTTCCTTTCAAAACTCACTGCGGTATATTTGAAACAAGCGGTGTTGGCTCTCGTCTGCGTGCCTACGCTGAACTTCACTTTCCTTTGCACGACGGACACGCTGAACGTGTACAACGGCATAATGACCTTTGCGGTTGCTCTGCTTTTGCCGATAATTCCGCTCGGTATCGCGTCAATCGTGGTGCTTCCCTACTACTATCTCAAACGCCTTGCCAACTCGCACTATATCTTCGTTTTCATAGTGATGACGGCAGGTATGGCACTGTTTTGCTGGCTGTACTCCTACGTTTTCAGATTTGCGCAAGACTTGATTTCAAGCGGAAAAATCACGTCGCTGTTCGGCGACAAAACGATGAGGTTTATCCTTTCGTTCACAAAATACGACTACCCCGCCAACCTGTTTGCAAACGTTATGCTTGCACGAGATTTGGGCAAAAATCTCGGCATTTTGGCGGCGTTTATAGTGGCTTTTGCGGCAATATGCCTGCTCGTCGTGCGCGCGATATTCATAAAAGTGTCGCACTCCGGGCTTGCGATTCACGTGCCGCACGCGCATACGCGCAAAGTGCGATTTGTGGACAACTCTCGCTTCGGCTCGTTGCTCGCAAAAGAGTTTTTGCTCGTCATGCGCACTCCGAACTACGCCTATATGTACTTCACCACGGCGGCGGTTATGCCCGTTATGGCGTACTACTCGGCAAACATCTCGGTGAGTATGCTGGCAGGGCTTGTGGGCAAAGCGGACGTAAGTTTCGAGATATGCACGTTTATCGTGATATTGTACTCGACTCTTACAAACACTTTCTGCTCCACGAACATCTCGCGCGACGGATATATGTCCATGACGCAAAAGATTTTGCCTTTCTCGCCCTCGTACATTCTCGGCTCGAAAATTACTTTCTGCTCCGTCGTTGCGGAAGTAAGCGTTGCGATTGCATGCATAGTGTTCGGCGCAACCGGGCTTGAAAAGGGAGCGGACGCGGCAATCACGTTTGTTGCGGCGTCGCTGTACGCTCTGGCGCAAATCATTGTGGCAACAAAGCTGGATTTAAGACATCCCCACTTTGCAAAAACCGACGACGGTGAAATCAAGGAATCCAACTCGACGGTTTCCTCGATTATCGCAATAGGGCTTGTGGCAAGTTTCGTCGTGGGCTTTTCCCTGCTGGCGTCGTTCTTTATCCCCCTTCTCAACGGCGGAGCGACTTCACCCCTTCCCAAATGGGCGGATTATACGATAGCGATATGCATTCCCCTTGTTCTTCTCGGGGCGGCGCTGGGATATTTCTTTGCGAAACTGTCAAGCGCGTACGACAATCTGGATATGGAGGACTGATATGAAAAAGATAGTAACCGCACTCATAATCGTTCTTCCCCTCGTGTTTTTGATTGCGCTCTTTGCCATAACTTCGGTGGCGAGCGTATCTGCGGACATCCCTGCAAACGGACTTGTCATCAACAACAAGGGCGTGGGCGTGTTCTCTTTCGACCTTGCAAACTATCAAAACAAGATGTACGAGCAAGACCTCGGCGTAGAGGTGTTGCCGTACATGGCTAAAAACAAAAAATATTCCCTCAAAGTCACCGACGCAAACACCGGCGAAGAAAGCAGTATCGTCACTCTGGAAGATGACGGCTCGTTTGCGCTTCACGACGTGGGCGTTGCAAAACTCACCTTCACCAGCGACGACGGCGGATACAGCGACAGCGTCGTGTTCAACGTAGGCTCGAGCGGCGTTTTGTCCTACAAACCCGTGCTATTGGACAATGCAGGCAACGCTATCACCCTGCTCGATGGCGACGACACGGATTTCAAAGCGAATATCACCGCCGGTTCTTACGTTTTGTCGGGAGATTTTTATCCCTCAACCGCAACCAACGTGCGCGCAACGTACAAGACGGCAAACGGCGACGCAATCAAAATCAACGAAGTCAGCGGCAAAATCAACGCTCACTTCGAAACGGACGGCATAGTGTCGATAATCGTCAAAGACGCTTTCGGCAACGACGTGGAAAAGACGATAAAACTGAACGTATCGCGCTCAGGCGAAGTGATGATAAACGGTCGGGAAGCGTCGAAAAACAAAAACGATACCGCAACCGTAACCGCGCCCTTGGGCACGACGAGTTTTACGCTGTATATAGACAGCAAAGACGCGGAATCCAACGATATTCGCATATCCGGCGCAAAAGACGCGGAATATACGGTGCGCAAATTGAGCGGAGCAAGCGACAGCGCGTACGCAATCGACGTCGCTTTGTCGGAAGCGGTCAACTCCCCCATAGAAGGTTTGCTGTACACGATAAGAATCAACTCGTCTTCCGTCTACTATTTCAAACTGTCCTTTGCCGACTACGCGTTTTCGGTGTACTCGTTCGGAAACTCGGACGGCAACGCCGACCTTGTGTTGCTCGACGAAACGACGACTCAATTCTCCGTGTCTTCCGACCCCGACGACGATTTGAGTTTCAGCTGGCGCATAGCCGACGAAACGGTTGCTCAAATAGGCGAACAATCGGGCAAATACTGCTTCATATCGGCAATCGCAAGCGGAAAAACCAAATTGCATATCGATTGGCAAAAGATTGAAAACGGCGCGGTGAAATCGAGCGGAACGATAACGAGAAACCTTATCGTCACAAAGCCGTACACTTCCATCATGTTCAACGAAACCGCCGCCTCGCACGGACTCGGCAAACTTGCAATCGCAAACCAAAAGTTCGAAAACGGCAGTATCGTATCCGCGGAATATATAACAAAACTTTTCAACAACGTTCTTGGCAAAGATACGTCGCAAGAAGAAATCGCATATCCGTTTGAAAACATAGTTTTCAAGTCCTCGAACGATTCCGTTCTTTCGGTCGACACGACGGCGAACGGCGTAAAATTCATCGTCAAAGACACCGGTGAAGTCACCGTAACGGCGGAGTGGATTTACGGCGAACGCTTCGGCGTGAAACCGGCGTCATTCACTTTCAATGCGGTGAACGGCACGTACGTAAAAGATTACGACGAACTGAAAAAGGCAACCGCTCTCGGCAAACAAATCGTTTTGCAAGAGGATATTTACCTCGGCGAAAAACTTACCGACGAACAGGGCAACCCGCTCTACTCCGAAACGGAAACCACGCAAAAATTGCTCTCGCACGTCAAAAAGATAAAGACAACGAGCGATTATAAGTACTACACGAACCTCGGACAAGAACAACCCGACGTGTACGTGTGTTTCGAGTTTGAAAACGACGTATTCGGCAACGGACACTTTATAAGCGCGGAATATATCACCAATTTGAGAGGCGCGCTTACGGACACCGTGCCTGCATACGCGCTCTTCAAAGGTCCGCTCAACTTCGTTGCGGCAAATATGGGCGGCATAGACGTTGCGTCCGTCAAGGCGCAAGACAATATATCCTTCCTCGTGCGTAAAAACGGAATCGTGCTTGACAATCTGACTCTTGCGGGCTGCGACGACGATTCGCTCTACTCCGTAGACGACGACGGCAACAGCAAACTCGAACTCACTCTTCTCAACGAAAAAGGTACTACGCTCGAAGTTATGTGCGATGCGACGGTGCGCAACTGCCGTATCAAAAACGGGCGTACCGCGATGAGAGTGTTCGGAAGAAGCTCGATTGACGCAACCGGCACCGTCAACGCTCAAAAAGAACGCATACGCGTAACAATAGACGGTTGCAGATTGCACACCGCAAGAGAATTTATCCTCAAAGTCGGCACGAACAGATATTTGAGAGGCAACGCCGCCAATCTTGCACCCTCCTTCACCGACGCAAGCGGCAAAGCGTACGACAAGCACAACACCTCTGCGTGCGACGAATACGCAAACGACGATTATTTCGCAAACAACTATATTCTCACCGACGTAACCCTCAAAGACAGCGTTTTGTCCACGAGCGGTCTTTTCTCGGTGGGTATGGAAAGTCACTTCTCGGGCGCAATGCTGGATATGCCAACGATGGGATTGAACTATCTCAACGGCTGGGACGGGCTTGCGGCAACAAGCTATCCTGCACGTCTGCGCCTTGTGGGAAACGTGATTTTGGACGACTGGAAAGAGCTTGCGCAAGTGGACAGCTCCACCCTTATAGAAGTCAACCTCAAATCCGACCAACAAGGCCTTGCCTGGCTTGAACTCAACATCCCCGAAATGCTCAAAGAGGTGTGCAAACAAGCAGGCTACGAAAATATCATATCCCGTCTTGCAGGCAAAGAATACGTGCACGGCGGCATCGCATTCTACGGCGGCGGCAAAAACTATTCCGTCCTCGACACGAGCGAATACACGTTCGAGAGTATGAAACAATATCTTGTCAACATAGGCGTGTTGAAAGACTCTAGCGATTCAAACCTCAAAATGCAAGGAGAAATGTTGCCAAAGGCGGCAGGAGGCGAAAACTTCCGCTTCGTCATGTTTGACGCATCGAGCAAATTCAACGCGGCAAGCAATCACTATTGATAAAACGAAAAATACGAAATAGTAAGCATTTATATAGAAATCAACCAAAAGACAACTTATCGGCAATATGCTCGTTTGCATGCCGATACGATTGCAAAGTATAAGATAGGATTGCTTTGCAAGCGAGGCTACTCAAGACCTATTCTTTGGGGAAAGAGGAGGTAAAAATGAACAAAAAAACAAGAATAACCGCTGTTTTGTTGGCAGTGGTGATTGCTCTGATCTGCGCAAGCGTATTCGTTGCGTGCAACAAAGACTCGCAATCGCAAGGGGCGAAGGTGCTAATCGGATTCGACGCCAACGACGGAAGCGAAATCCATGCCGAATCCGTCGATCCCAAAAATATAACTTACGTGCCTAACGCGCGCGTGGGATACGATTTTGCGGGTTGGACGATGGATAAGGACGGCAACGAACCTCTCGATCCGTCCAAAATCCGACTCGGCACGACTCTTTATGCTCAATGGAAAATCAAGACGTTCTCCGTCAGCTTCTACGTCGGTGATACCCTTGTCATAACCACGACCGTCGAATACGGAAAAGCCGCGGTTGCGCCCACCGAAGAAAGAATTGCGGATTGCCTTGAAGAAAACGAGATCTTCGTAGATTGGAACGGCGATTTTTCAAGCGTAACGAGCGACCTTGCAATCTATGCGAATACCACATTTAAAGAAACCACCTACACCGTCAATTTCGTAGTCGAGGGCAACGTCGTCAAGACCGCAAGCGGAAAAGTCGGCAACACTATCGTTTTGCCGCAAACGAACGAATACGAGGACAAAATCCCGACGGGCTTCGTTTTTGCAAAATGGGTTGACGAAAACGGCAAGGAAATCGAATCGGACGCAAAATACGCAAAAGACGCAACTTACACCGCAACGTACGCTCTTCAAACTCCGTCCGCACCCGAAATCAACGTGCTGTATCCGCAAGACAAAACCTCTTTCTTTTACGGCGACATTTGCAACGCGAGCATTAATAAGGACGTCGCGCCGAGCGGCATAACCTACGTTTACGAGTGGTTTGACGAAAACGGCAACGCTCTTGCAAGCACACAAGACAACACCGCTTGCGCAATCGAAAACGTGCAGGCAGGCGATAAGCGAATAAGCGTAAAAGTCACCGCTTCAAAAGACGGTTATACATCCGTGTCGGCAACCGCTTATGCAACGATAAAAGTCGAAAAAGCAACTTTAACCGCAATAATCGACGACATAAACGTCGTTTACGGTCAAGATTTGCCCGAATACACGCTTCGCTTCAACGGCTTTAAGTACGGCGAAAACGAGAGCGTCGTAAACAAGAGCAACGCAACGGTTTCAACCACGTATTCTAAAGGTTCGGGCGTTGGCGCGTATGCGATTACGCTAAGCGGACTTGTTGCAAGCAACTACAATATCATCGGTGAAAACGGCGCGATAACGGCAACGATCAACGTCGACAAAAAAGCTTTGACTATAAAAGATTCCGTTGCGTTTGAAAAGGCATACGACGGAACACCCCTTTCCGCCACCCTTTCAAACGAGTCGATAAACGGACTTTTGGACGGCGATACGGCAACGCTCAAAGTCGAAACGAAGGGCAACGTCCCCGCCACGTACGAAAACGAATCGGTGCCGGTGTCGCTCACGGTTGTTGACAAGGACGGCAACGTCGTTTCTTCAAATTACGAGTTGACCGCAAACGTCGTTGCGACTATCACCCCTGCGGCCATCGTATATACGCAACCGAGCGACATCGAGCTTACTTACAACCTTCCGATGCCCAAAATCGAAGGCGTTGCGGTAAACACGGAAAACTGCAAAGTTCTTTACAAAACCTCAAACAGCGACGACGAGGCTTGGAGCGCAGACGTTCCTACGCTCGTCAACGCAGGCGAGTACACCGTATATTTCCAAATTTCTCGTCAACACTACAAGACCGAAGAAGGCAGCTTCACCGTCACGATAAACAAGGCAAAACAAACTCTTGACGGAAAACAATATTTTGTAACCTACGGCGAAGAGTTTACGAAAACCCAAGACGTAACCTACGTTCTCGGTCAAGAAATAAAGTTTGCGCTTTCTTGCGAATACAAAGCCGGCAATTCGGCGAGAACTTACGATATCAAGGCAACCGCGGAAGAAAATCCCAACGTCGAATTGACGATCACCAATTGCAAGCTCACCGTAAATCGCGCCACTCTCGTAATCGAGATGAAAGACAAAACAATCACATACGGTGACGCTTTCGTATCCGACTATTCAATCGTCACGGCAAACGGCTTGTTTGCAGGCGACGATATAAAAGACGTGATTGCGCTTGAAACAAACTATTCTCAAGGCAACGGCATCGGAAAATATCGAATCGATGCAACGCTTACGGATTCGGCAAGCAAAAACTACTGTTTGAACACGTCACCCAACACGAGCGAACTGTTTGTGGAAAAGAAAACCGCAACTCTCACAATCGAGGGTAAGAGCGTGATTTTCGGTGATGTTGCGCCCTCGTTTACGGCAACGATAGACGACTTGTACGGCGACGACGAAATCGAATACACCCTCTCCTGTAGCTACTACAAACCAGGCAGCGGCGTCGGACGTTATCCGATTTCCGCAAACGTGCCCGAGGCTTCGGACGCCAAAAAGAACGCAAACTATATCGTCAACGTCAACTCGGACGCATATCTCATCGTTGAGAAAAAGCCTATTGCTTTGACGGTGCAAGACGCAACCGTAGTTTACGGAAACGCAGCACCGACTTTCACCTACACAACGGACACGCCTTTTGTCGAAAGCGACGTGCCTTCAATCACATTGTCATGCTCCTACAAACAAGGCGCAAAGGTCGGGACGACGTACGCGATTACCCCGACGATTACCGGCAACGAAAATTATGAATATACCCTAACGACCGGCACTCTCACGGTGACGAAGCGCGCCGTAGTTATCGAGCACGAAGATCACAACTTTGCGTTCAACGACGGAGCAAAGGCAAGTTTCGACGTGGCAGGGCACGTAAAAGACGCGGTTGAAAGCGACGTGTTCGGCGGTAGCATCCAAACAACGAGCGGCAACATCGCAATCTACGTTGCAAACGGTGCGCTCGGTGAAGATTTCGAGTTTGCAACTCCCCTGTCTATCGTCAACAAAGACGGCGAAAACGTCGAAGATTGCTATGTCGTAACCTACCGTCTTACCGTCGAAATCAAAGAAATCACGATAGCTCACACCGTGCGCAACCTCACGAATCAGGTTTACGACGGCAACGCGCACGAGGTGTACGTTGAAGTCGAGGAAGGCACGAGCGTCACGTATATCGTGAACGGCATAGAGCAAACGGGCAGACCGTCCTTTGTCGACGCAGGCGAATACGTCGTGTCTTTCAGATTGACCAAAGAGGGCGCAACGCCCTACGAGGGAAAATTCACGGTGAAAATCGCAAAGAAGCATGCGACCGTAACCGCTCAAAATCAAACGGCGATTTTCGGCGACGACTTCACGCTCAGCCAAAGCGCATTCACGCTTGACGGCGTGCTTGAAAAGGATACGAGCGATGTCGTCGTTACGCTTGCATGCGACTATAAAGTCGGCAACGACAAAGGCACATACGCCGTGACGGCAACCGCAACGCACAAAAATTACGACTTTGCAAGCGTAAACGGCACTCTTACCGTCGGCGCAAAGAAAGTCGTGCTCGATGCAAAAACCTACTCCGTAACCTACGGCGAGGATTGCCCCGAACTTGTGGGCTTCACGTCGGACTCGGTGAGCATAACGCTTGACTTTATCACGCTTTCCACGTCTTATATCAAAGGCGAATTTGCAAGCGAATACGAGGTGTTTGCAACCTCGTCGAACGCCAACTACACCGTTGACGCAAGCAAGGTTAAACTCGTCGTAGAAAAGCGCGCGCTTACGCTGACGCTCGTCGAAAGCAGTCTGTTTGCAACCTACGGAGAGGAAATCGAAATCACATATACGAACGTCGGATTGCTTGCAAACGACGCAAAGCATTTCGGCATCGAATATAAGTCGGGCGACGTTTGTAAGCCCGTCCCGACAATCCTCGGCGCAGGCTCGTACGAAGTAAAAATCACAATGTCCGACAAAATGGCGCAAAGATACGATTTGTCGGCGGATTCCGTCGCAAACGGCACTTTAAAAGTGCAAAAAGCAAAGTTAAACGTCGGTATCGACACAAATTCGTTGCATATCGTGTTTGGTGAAGACGCAAATCTCGTTGCGAATTATCGCGGTTTCGTAAACGGTGACAACGCATCCGCCTTGCAAGGCACGCTTACCTTTGCATGCGACTATCTCACCCAAAAACACGCAGGTTCGTTTGCAATCTCCATGAGCGGACTGTCTGCGGACAACTATACGATTTCGTACGACAATCCGTATTTGTACGTTGAAAAAGCAGCCGTGAGATTGGAAGGACTTGCCGACCAAACCACCGTGTACGGACAAGCGTTTACGCCCGCCTCGACGGGTTGTCACGTAACCTACGACGATACTCTCAATCAATATGCAAAAGACAAAACGAGCGAAATCGTCATCTCCGTCACGTGCGACTATAAACAAGGCGATGTCGTCGGACTGTACGAAATCCGCGCCACGGGCGAGCATGCCGATTTCGATGTTTCGGGAGCTCAAAGTTGGCTCACCGTCAACAAAGCGGACTACTCTGCGGACTTTGTCAACGCAGAGATAGCAAAGAACGATTTGAAAGGCACGTACAATCCTCACACTTCCCTCGACGCGTACAAACTCTCAACGGGCTTTGCGTGGGCAAATGTGTCAATCGTTCCCACTTGCGACAATACGGACGGCTATGACGTGACTTTCTGCCAAGACAGCACCAACTACAACGTCTACGAGGCGAAAATCAAAATCCGTCTTGAAAAAGCGGCGGCAAATCTCCGCGTGGACGGCACTTTGGAATACGATTGGAGCGGAAGCGCAATTTCGTTTGACACAGTGAAAGCAATAATAAAATCCGACAACACGGACAACGGTTTTGTCATCTCGGTTGCAATCGCGGCTCCGTCCGGCGTGACGGAAATCAAGGACGGCGGCGTGTACACCCTTGCCGTGTCTATAACCGAAACCGCCAACTACAAAGCGGAAGTCATCAACCCCACCCTCAAAGTGAAAGCGGCAACCGTCGGCAGCGTCAACTACACCGTTGAAGACGCCGTGGCGCAAGGCGGCACGGCAACATTGTTCGGAAACGCTTTTGTCGCCAACGACATTACAATTCCGAGCGGCACAACTTTAATTTTGCCAAGCGACAGCGACACATATGACGCTATGCCTTCAAAAATAAATAATTTGTATGGTAGCGGCGAAAAAGGCTTTGTTGATCAAAATAATAACTATATAAAAACCGTGCTCACAATAAAAAATTGTGTTGTCACCGTAAACGGTACTATTTTGATTAGAGGCCTTCTTGGAGCCGAAGGCGGCATATTGGAAGGACACACTTCTGGATCTCATAGTCAACTTATCAACAACGGTACACTGCAATTTAATAACGGATCTACTCTTGTTGCACGTGGATATGTAAAAGGTTCGGGCATTGCTTATTTTAATAATGGATCGAATGTTTACAGCCCGTTTGTCGTAAGAGATTTCCGTGGCGGTACAAATACAACGACAGTGTTTAGAAAAGGTGGCATTTCTCCGTTCAATCAATACGAGATGCCAAATATTCAATGTGTACAAATTTACTACTACGGTGCATCGCACACTGCATACGTGGACTTGTATGCAAGCAGTAAGCACAACACAGATTCAATAACAGTCATCGGCTCAAACGGAATTATCATATTGAAAGACGGAAACAGTTATTTGCGAAAAACGTACAACGATTCCAAAACCACGTTGACTATTATCGGTAATGCCGAAATCGGAAACTTGGTGTTGACCGTAAGCGGTGTTGACGTAAAGATGTCCGACGTTCAATTCCCATTGTCTTGGCTCTATGATATAAATATCGGCGACGGCACCACAGCAACAAACGTAAATGCACCGTATGATTATAAGATTTTGACAGGTTGCAACGTCACGGTTGCACAAAACGCTACACTTACAACCAATAAATCCGTAATAATATACAGCACTTTCACAGATACAGAGTTCGGCGGTGCGGTATATCCAAACAAACCTGCCGCATCGCTTGTTGTAAATGGAATTTTTAATATAAACGGTGCTTTCGGCGGTAATATCCAATCCTCTAACAATGGCGCAAAAGTCTGTATTGCATCTTCTGCGGGCTTGAGTGTATCTTCTTCGGAAGGAAACAGCGGTGACACATCTCAAATTGCCGCGCTTGCAAATACAGGGACTTTCTTCTATACTTCAAAATATGTAGAAACCGCTCGCTTCGGCGCAGGCTCTTGCACAATAACAGATGAAACTTTCACGACGGGAATATGGCCGAATAAGAAAACGCACCATTATAATCAATACTCTTATACCGGCGGCACCGCTCTTGAAAAAGGCAAAACATACACCTACAACGGTACAAGTTGGAACGCCGCTTGACGCTCAATCAACAACAAAAAGCAGTCCTCACTTCGAGGGCTGCTTTTTTGTTGCAATTGAGTTTGATCATTCCGTTTGGATTTTCTTCATCTTGGAAAAATAGTTGATTTCGCCCACGACAAAGAGCAAGCCTGCCACAACAAACATCGTTATGCCTATGCCGTAGCCTACCGCTCCCGGCACGAGAAAGAAAAATGCAAGCCCCACCGACAATGCGATCAACGCAACCAAAAGGAACAATATCATGACGTTCATATTGCCGAGTTCGGCAACTCTTTTGACAAGGTTTTTGTCTTCCATATCACACCTCCTTTTGAGCTAGCATGCGCAAAGATAAAGATTTTATACAATGGTTCTTTCTCTACAATAGCGAGCATTGCGAACTTAAAATGCAACATCACCCCTTCCCTTCGGGCATTCCCTTATATAACTACTATATTGCAATTTTCCCCCTTCCTCACGTGTTTGGTCTTCGGCGTTTGCAAAGCAATCCGTCTCGTTCGCTTTGGCTACAACACATTCACAGGATGTGTTGCTTAACGCTGCCCATACCGCCGTTCATTATAATCGGGTGTGGGTGCCCCACCCATATTGTCATTCTGTCAATGTCAAGTGAGGCAACTTGCTTGCAAGGGAACGCAGATATTAACGTAGCAACCGCCTTTTTTAAAGGCGAAAACCGTAGGTTTCTATGCACAAGCATAGTTGTTGCGAGTAACGTAGTGAAGAATCCAGCGTAGCGAAATGCGGCTTACGCCTAGATTCCTCGGCGTTGCTCGGAATGACGAGGGGAAGAATGTAATTCAATCGGGTTTGGGTGTCCCGTCGCCTTGCGACTCGTGTTCCGTCTTTGAATGAGCATATTCAGTGTATAAGTGCCCCTTAAAACTGTTGCAAAAAACACATGTTTTTTGTTATAATATTGCCATAGTTCGTTTTGGGAGAGCGGATATGCTTGTCAAGGACAGAAAATTTTTGATAGGACTCAAAATATTTGCTTCGATTGCGCTTTGTTGCACAATCGTGCTGTGGGGCGCGCTTTGGATTGCGTCGGCAACGCCAGGCAACGAAAGCGGTCAAAGCACGCAGATCGTGTCCGACAAGGTGGATTCGATATTTAACCTGTCTTCCAAATTCAATGCGAAAGTGGTCACGCAAAACGTGATTCTCAACCGCCCCGGAAACAAAATTTATTTTGCAGGGCAACAAGAACAACTGACCGTTTCTTTCCTTCCTAAAAACACGCTTGACAAAGACGTGTATTTTGTGTCCGACCACCCCGAATACTCAACGGTGGACGAAAACGGACTTGTGACTTTTCACTCTTGGGGTTGGTCTAAAATCTACGTATATCTCAAAAGCAATCCAACCATTTACAATTGGGTTAGCGTCGGCTGTTACGGGCCTAATCCCGACGAAGTCGAACCGACGATAGCCTTGCCGTCCTCGATAAAAGTCGGCACTACGAAGGGTGTGAGGTTGAGTGACAACACGCTATCCCCCGTATCCGCGTCTTATTCGTCGTCAGACGAGAGCGTTGCGCTTGCATCGGGCGGCTACGTCAGCGGCGTGAGCGCAGGCACTGCCACGATAACGGCAACTTTCGAGAGCGGAAAACAGATTTCAACGCAAATCACCGTCAAAGAAAATCCCGACTTCATAATGCCCGAAAAAATCGTTTTCAAAGACAATCCCACCCTTGTGCACGGCTCCGAGAAGGCACAATCCATTTACGACCTCATAGACCGCGTTGAGCCTGCCGGCGCGCCTTGGGACTTTGTGGTCACTTCGAGCAAGAAATCGGTTGTAAGCGTCAGTTACAACAGCTTCAACGTAATGGGCGTAAAACCCGTGACGTTGACATATACGTCAAGATACAATCCTGCCATTTCTGCATCCGTAACCGTAAATATCACCAAAATTCCGCCCACCGAACTGCGACTTGCAGGCGCAGACGTCATCACGCCGCACACTTCGACGCAATACAGCGCAAAACATATGCCGCAATACTACGAAAAGGACGTCAAGTGGGAAGTTGTCAGCGGAAACGCAACCATAACGCAAAACGGAGTGCTTGTGGCAAAGACGTACGGTAAAGTGGTGATACGCTGCACCAGTACCCTCGATCCGACACTGTCCGTAGAAAAAAACATAGACGTAAAACTTTTTTCAAACACCTACGAAATGGTGCGCAAGTTTATGGAACACGGAGGGCTTTCCGCACTGCTCGGATTCGGCATTTTCGGCACGTTGTTTTTGCTTTGCAAGCGCAAGTGGGGGTGCGCCTTATTCAGTGCGCCGCTTGCCTTCGTGTACGCAGGGATAAGCGAGGGCATACAGTATTTCACTCCCGGAAGATTTTGCACGATTACGGACGTTTTGATAGACTTTATAGGCTCGTTGATAGGCATGGGTATTGCGATTGTGCTTGTTGCGCTCGTACTTGGACTTTGGCGGCTTGCAAGCAAAAAGAGCTTTGATACACTTGCGTATGCATACAAAATCCTCGATTTCAAAACCTTGTTTAAAAAGACGTACAAGTTCGACGCGCCCTATCGTAGAGAACTCGATACGACGGAGTGCGTTGACGAAAACGTTTTGCAAGACGTTGCTTGCGACGTGAATTGACAAAGCGTACAAACTGCAAAACTTGCTGAAAAACCGTGCAAAAAAAGCGCGGCTTTTTTATTGTTTTCCCCTCGTTTATATTCTCGAAAATCAGTCCATAATCATTGAATGAAAAAGGAAGTTTTGAACGAAAAAAGCATTGTCGCAACCACAGAACAAATTGCCCGAAACAACACTGATATTCATCCCCTTGCGCCCTTTGTCGCAAAGATGTTCGAAGCCGCGATCGACAAAAACGAGCGTGATGTGGTGATCGTGTGTTTCGGCACAAACGCCATTTCGGGTGACTCTCTCGGCCCTTTGGTCGGAACGCTGCTTACGAAAAAATACAACATCGGCGCGTTTGTGTACGGCACCGACGAGGCGCAAATCAACGGCAAAAATATGAAAGAGTGGATGTCTTTCGTCAAGTCCGCACACGAAAACGCGCTGCTCGTTGCAGTGGACGCCTCCCTTGGAAACAAGGACAAAGTTGGACAAATCGTGCTGCGCGACGACGGCGTTTGCCCCTCGGGCGTAACGGGAAAATCCGAGAGATTCGGGGACGTCGGAATTTTGGGCATAGTGGCACAAAAACACGGCGACGCTCTGATGCAACTTATGACCGTATCGCCACTTTACGTTGAAAAAATGGCAGATGAAATTGCCATTATGTTGAAATGCGCAATAGGATGACCGAAATTAAGTCAAGGTTTCACATTTGCTTTTTGACAAAAATCAACCTTTGACGTTTTCGCAAAATCGTCATTTTTCATTTTTTTATTGCATATGCGTTCTTTTTTGATTATAATGTTTATAATCATAACTTATGCGCGGACACGCTTGCGCGAGCAGGTGTAACCCATAGCACGCAAGGAGCAAATATGTCAGTCAACTTACTTTGTGCCGATATACCGTATGCGGATATTGCGTTTTTCGTAATAATCGCACTTGGACTTATATTGGGCATCATCAGAGGCTTTGCAAAATCTTTCAAAGGCTTCTTTTTGACGATTGCAATTATGCTTGCGGCTCTGCTTTTGATTGCCCCCACTTTCGACAAGGTGCGCAACCTCGACGTTTTTGTGAATATGGACAACTCCATATCCGCAAAGTTTGAAAGCGGCAACGTGATTTTTTCAACGCCTATAAACGTGCGCGTGGACGCCGAAACGGGCGAAAAATCTTATTGGGTGAGCGTCACCACCGACGAAGGCACGTCCGAGCAACCTCTCGAAAGCAGCATGGGCAACGACCTTACTTCTTCGCTCAAAGGCAAATTTGCCGTGTGGCTTGCAAAGACGTTTATCACCGACGACGGACAGACTATCGGCGGCGTTGCGGGCACTTTCGTGTCAGATATAATCGTTGCGGTGGTTATGTTCGTCGTGTATTGTTTGGCACTGTGGCTCGTGTGCTGGCTTCTTCGCAAGATATTTGCAAAAATGCACACGTCAGATTCAAAGGCTCTCGTTGCGGTGGATCGCACTTTCGGCGCAGTCATATCCGTAGCGTTCGCGTTTGTGTTTATCCTTTTGGCACTTGCAATACTCAACGCGCTCAAAGACAAAATCCCCGCCGTCGACGAAGCTTTGTCCTCTTCGACCGTGTGCGGATATTTTTACGCCAACAATCCCGTTGCAAAACTTTTCACCAAAATCTTTGGTTGACAAATCCTCGTGTATGCTTGCGCATGCACGTTTGATATTTATGGAGTAATTTTATGAGAGTACTTCGCGGAACATTAACTTTCGTTTTGGGTATGATCATCGGTATCATACTTTTCGTCCTCGCTATCGGCGGAGCGGTTTTTGTCGTGGGCACTTCGGTGACCGTGGGACAACTGCAACAAAAAATCACACAAGAAGAAATCATTGCGCCCGACAGCGCCTTGTACGGACAAACCGTTCTGGACGCCGTCAAGAGCCTCATCAACGACATAAACGGCATCGATTCGCTCACTTTGCAAACGCTCTACGATCACTACGGACTTGCGATATTGAAAGGTTTGAGCGGCATAGATTTCACCACGAAAGACTTCTACACCGCCCCGATCAAAGATATTTTGAACGATATGTCCATCGTGGTCAATTCTTTCACACTCAACGATATAAGCGGTATTGCCGGCGTCGATTTCTCTTCCTACGGCTTGCCTATCCTCGACGAAAACTTGCAAAACAACTTGCAAACCGCACTCAACAACATTATGGGCTCGCTCAACGGCGATTTGTCCGTGCGCAAGATTAAGGACGATTTCGGCATCGACATCGGCACGGGCGACAACAAGCTCATCGCAACGATTCAAGACGTGTCGCTCTCCTCTTTCGGCGAAGTGGTCAACGCAATTACTCTCAACAGACTTCTGGACGTAGACACCGACTCTTTCGTCGTCAAAGGCGAAAACCGCGTTTACAAAAAAACCGATATTTATCAAGAAGTTTCAAAGGCCGAACTTCAAAACAAAAACTACTCCCCCGCTCTCGGAGTTGAAACATTTATCGCAGGCGCAATCGACACCGACGGCGACGGCACGACCGACAAACTCGTCGAAAAAGAATTGAGATACGTCAAAAAGACCTCTGTCGCAGGGGACGGAACGGAAAGCGAAAAATACGTCGTAGACAACTCCTGTTATGCGGACGATTTCAACGATGACGAAAACGAAAAAACTTTCTATCGTCACGTTCAATACACTCTTTCAACGGACGTTGCGGATATGAACGAGTTGTATATCGCAACTTATGCAAACCGCATCGCAACGCTTGACGGTGGCAAATACACCCTCGTGCAAAAGGAGTTTACCGCTCTTAAAGATATTGCGTTTGCATCCACTCCTTCCGTTTCGGGCGGCAATATCGATATCCAAAACGTGAAATACGCCTTGGAAGACGGCACGTACGAAAACAGCGACGTTTTCTATATCACGGACAGCCCCATAACCAAAGACAGCATGCTCCGCACTCTCGGCGAGGGTGAAACCGCAAGCGGCACGGCGTATTTGCGCACGCACAAAGGCACGTCCGCAACCGTACTTCAAATCGTCGCTTATATGAGCGTCGTGGAGCTTCAAAATGCGGACGGACTTCTCGACTCGCTCACAGTCGGCGACGTCGTGGACACCGATAAGCCCGGCACGTCAAAAGCGATAATCGCACTCAAAGATTGCAAAATCACCGAAATCGGCACGAAAATCAACACTCTCAAAATCGACGAACTCATCGATATAAACGACGAATCCGCGCGTATTATGCAATCGCTCGCTGCAAGAGGCTGCACCCTCGACGACCTTGCAACTATTGCCGATTCGCTCACTATCGGTGAGGTTATGGACATCGAATACGACGCATACGTCGCAAGCGCGAGCGGCGCATACGTGCAAGACACGGTGTTTGTGGCATACAACAAATACGCTCACGATTTGTCCGAGTACACCCTCTATCAAAAAACCGCAAGCGGCGATTTCTCGGAGTATTCCGGCACGGTTGAAGACGGTGGCGAATATTACGTCGCAGTCCCGAGATTCCGCCTATACAATCCCGATACCGACGCAGGACTTGCAAGATATAATCTTTCCTCCGAAGGTGCGACCGCTCTCGCGCTTCAACAAATGGCAAAAAGAGGCTACACTCTCAAAAACATCGGCAGCGAACTCAACACGATGTATTTCGACGAACTCGTGCGCATCAAAGAGGGCGACAGCGTGCTTATGAGAACTCTATCCACAAAGAACGCCACCCTCGACAACATAAGCGAGGTTGTCGATACACTCAAAGTGGACGAAGTTATCCAAATAGACGAAAGCTCCGCGCGTATTATGCAATCACTCGCCGCAAGAGATTGCCTTGTAAAAGATCTCGGCACGGTTGCGAACGAGCTTACGCTTGCAGAAACCATAGACGTTCAATTCTACAAATACACGCAAAACCTCAACGGAAAGTACGTCAAAGTGGTTGAAGAGGACAAATACGTTTATTGCGATGGCAACGCGTATTTCGACTCTCAACGCTTCACAAAGGAAGCGGACGGTAAATACGTCGAGGACGCAAACGGCAAGTTTGCTCACCCCTTCTACTTCACGCTTTACAATCCTGCGGAACATTCCTCGACGCTCACAAGATACGACTGCGCAAAAGAGGACACTTCCGATCCTAGCTACAATCCCTCGTCAAACGTCTTGCAACGCTTGGCATATTCTTCTTTGGGCAACTTTTCAAACGCTTTTTCAAGCCTTACGCTCGGTGACGTAATGGACATCGATATAGACTTGATGGTTAAGGACGAAACAAAGATTGACGGCACGTCTTACTTCTACTACGACGCGGCAAACAGCGTGTATATGCGCCAAAACGACGCGTTCGATCCGTCGTCCGTCGATGCAAAATATCAAAACTTCAAGGTCACCCTCGAGGGTGAAAGCTCCGCCGTCATCAAACGCCTTGCTTACGTCAAAGTGGACAACCTCTCTTCCGCAATGGAAGCGGTGATGAAAGATATGCTTCTTTCGGAGCTTATCGACGTGTACACTTACTCAACCGTAAATACCGTCGTAAACGACTATGGAACAAACAAACCTGCCGACAGCGAAATTTCAAACACGAATCGCTTTATCATTGCTCCCGTAGGCTCGGAAAAGGTGGACGGCGTTGAAAAACAATATACGTTCGTGTACGACAAAACCGGCAAATATATGAAGCGCGATTATCGTTTTGAAAAAGCCACGAATATTACGTTTACGGGTACTATGACTTATTCTTACGAGCAAATCACCGATTTGACCGACAGCGCAATCGCGGCAGGTAACCTCTATTACAAAGGCACAAAGGACGGAAAAACCGAGTATATCCACAACGTTGCGCTCTGCACTTACGTGATTGCCCAAAACACGAAACAAGACTATTCGACCGGCACTCTGAAATTTGTTCTCGACACCAATAAAATATATAAGAGAGTCGCGGGTTCGGAATACACGACGCATACGTACACGAACACCGCCGGTGATCTGTACGTGATAATAAACGGCACTTACGTACCGTACGATTCTTCAAACTACACGCATTATAGCAACGACGTTTATCGTCGCATCGACGGCACTTCTTACGTTGACGTTTCCTCCCCCGACGACGGCACAAAAACCTATAAACGCGCGGAAGGCGAAATATTGTTCTCAAAGCAATATTGCGAAAATATCTACGTCCCCACAAACGAAGAGTACGGTCAATTGTACGTCATCATCAACAACGAACCCGTGAGATACGACATCAATTTGCACGACGCAAGTTTGCAAAGATACACTGCGGTTGTCGGCTACCTTGCCGTTGCAAACGAAGCGTACAACTCCTCGGACGAAGTGAGCTACACAAATCCGCTCGACCACATAGCGGCAAGAGTTACCGTTGAAAACGAAAAGAGCGAAGCGGTACTCCGTATGCTTGCAAGAAAACAAGTTACGATTTCGAATATCAACGACGTCATCAAAGAGGCAAAAATAAGCGACCTTATGGATTTGACGGAAGGCAGCTTGTTCTACGACTTTAAAGACAGCAAGCTGGACAACCTCAGCCAAGACGTAGAACTCAAATTTACGACAATGACCATGGGTGAATTGCTCACCTATGCAAACATCGCGAATATCGATGCGCAAGTCAAAACGGCAATCGAACCTATCACGCTCGAAAGTTTCTTCAAGAGCCTCACATACAGCGAAACGGCAGGCATCGTCGTAGATCTTGAAAAAGCGTACGGTTACACCGCTTAATTTTAATCGCTAAACAACATTGCAAAAGCACCGAAAAATCGGTGCTTTTGTTTTTTAACTACATTATAAAAATCTGACTTTTTGGCAAAATATGGGTTTGATTTGTTGTTTTTGATTGTTTAAACCTTGTTTTATTGTTTTTCGGACAATTCCAACCACTCTTCTTCAAGGGGGGCGAGTTTTGCTTGAAGAGAGGATATTTGTTCCTCTATCTCGGCAATCTTGGTGTAGTCAGAATATACGCTTTGGTCGTTGTGCATGGTGTTTTGAAGAGAAGAAATTTGCTCATTGAGCGCGTTCATTTTTTCTTCCAGAAAACTTATTCTATGCGCTCTGCGCGCCGCTTCTTTGCTTTGCGATACGGGCTTTTCTTTTTTCTTTTCATCAACCGTTTTTACAAAATCGTTTGCAAAATCGCTTACTTGTTTTCTCGATTCGTAATCGGAATACTTGCCGTCGAAAAGTTCCGCTTTTCCGCCGTCGAAAACTATTAGCCTGTTGCAAACTCGGTTGATGAAATACCTGTCGTGAGATACCGTTATCACCGTGCCCGTGTAGTTTGAAAGCAATCTTTCAAGCGTTTCTTTGCCTATGATGTCCATGTGGTTCGTGGGCTCGTCGAGAATGAGAATATTCGGTTTTTTCCTCAAAATTTTGCATAGCGCAAGACGCACTTTTTCACCGCCCGACAAATCGCATATGCGCTTAAACACGTCGTCGCCCGACAGCATAAACGCACCCAATGCGCTTCTTGCCTCGGTGTTTGAAAGCATAGGAAATTCGTTCTGAAAGTCTTCTAACACCGTAAGCGTAGAAAAACTTTGAGTGGACGTTTGGTCAAAATACCCCACCTGCGCGTGCAGACCGAAAGTCGCGCTTCCGTCGAGTGCTTTTATTTTGTGCACGATGGTTTTCACAAGCGTGGATTTTCCGCAACCGTTTTGACCTATTATACCGACCTTGTCCCCACGTTTTATAATTGTATTTATTTGACCGAGCGGCTTGTCGTAGCCGAAAACGAGCTTATCCAAAACAACCGCTTTTTCAACCGTTTCGCGCTCGGGCTGGAAGTTGGATTTGAAAGTTGCCGTGTCAAAGTTGCTCGGCGTGCCGACTTCGCCTATACGTTCGATTTGTTTGAGTTTTGCTTGCGCCATGGCGGCTTTGTTTGCCTTGTATCTGAATCTCTCAACAAGCGCGCTAAGCCTATCGATCTCTTTTTTACGCATAATCGAATCTTTGAGCGCCTTGTCATACGCTTGCTGTTTTTGCGCCGTAAAAGAGGTGTAATTGCCCTGATACCTCTTTGTTTCGCCGTACTCGATTTCATATACGACATTTACGATTTTATCCAGAAACATACGGTCGTGCGACACTATCACGCAGGATTTTTTGTATGCGCAAAGATAGTTTTCAAGCCACTCGATAGCCTCCAAATCCAAGTGGTTGGTAGGCTCGTCCAAAAGCAAAACGTCGGGTTTTGAAAGCAAAAGTTTCAAAAGTGAGATTTTTGTGCGCTGTCCGCCCGAGAACTCGCAAAGCGGTTTTTGCATGTCTTCGTTTGAAAATCCAAACTTCTTCACCGCCGTAAGATACTCTTTTTTGTAGGTATATCCGCCCTCTCTCTCAAACTGCTCACAAAGGCGAGAATATCGCCTTACGTTTTGGTCGCAAGAGTCTTTTTGTAAATCTTCAAGCGCGCTTTCCATGTCTTTTTCGATTTTTATAAGGGACGAATACGCATCCAATATCTCGTCGAACATGGTTTTGGCCTTGTCGTCGTTGCTCGTCTGTTTCAAAAATCCGATAACGGGATTGCCGCTCGTGAAAATTCCGTACGGCGCATCATCCTCGCCTTTTTGATACTCGACTTCTCCCGTAAGCACTTTAAGAAGCGTCGTCTTTCCGCATCCGTTGCGACCGATAAGCGCAATCTTCTCGTTTTCGTGAATGACAAAATCCGCCTGATAAATCACCGGCGTTCCGTCATACTCAACAGAAATGTTAGACACGTTTATTTGCATACCTAGATTTTATCTTATTTTTGATTTTAAGTCCATAAAATATCTCTAATGAAGAAAAAAACAATGATTTTTCTCTTCTAATAGTTTGTTTCACTTTTTTTTTAGGGAAAAATATTCTCAACTTACAAATTTTCTTGGTATAAAACAAAACGAACACTCGAGGTGTTCGTTTTATTCCCTAATGGCGCCTGTTGAGGGACTCGGACCCCCGACACTTCGGTTAACAGCCGAATGCTCTACCGACTGAGCTAAACAGGCATTTGTTTTTCAATGCTTGTTTATAATAATCTTTTCGAGAGAATTTGTCAACGATTTTTTGTATTTATGCACCACTCTATTTATTATTTTTTGCTCGCGCCTCGTAAAACCGATTTTTGGAACTTTAATAGTTTTTTAACACTTGTGTGTTTTTTATTAATTAATAATTTACGAAAAAGGTCTGTTATGGAAGAAAAAGAAAGAAAAACCTCTGCGCCGAAAATAAACACAAGGCTTCGTCACAATATTTTGGAAATGCCGCCGTGTATCAGAACCGCAAGCGGAATCGTGATTTACGGACGGCGAATAAAAAGCATTGTTTTTACAACAGACCTTGCAATCATCCGCAATTGCGACGCCGACGCGGTGTTTGCCGTCTACCCTTTCACTCCTCAACAAGTGATAAGCGACGCAATAATCAAGGCTTCTTATATCCCCGTATTTTGCGGAGTCGGGGGTGGCACGACAAAAGGATTGAGAACGGTTGCCATCGCAAAAGACGTGGAATCACAAGGCGCAATGGGTGTCGTTTTGAACGGCCCGGTTTCAAATCTAAACTTATCCGCAGTGGCTATGGCGGTTGATATTCCCGTTATAATAACTGTAACGAAAAAAGACACCGATATACAAGCAAGGCTTGATGCAGGCGCAACTATTTTGAACGTTGCATGCGCGCAAGATACTCCGGAAGTGGTTGCCGATATACGCATAAAATTTCCCGACGTTCCGATAATCGCATCGGGCGGAAAATCCGAAGAAAGTATAATGAAGACAATCAATGCAGGCGCAAACGCTATCACCTACACACCGCCTTCGACACAAGACTTATTTAAAGAAATGATGTCTAAATACAGAGAAGAATAGATTGAAATAATCGTATCTAAATTGTGTGATTTTTAGCATAAACAATATTTTAAATATACACTTTTACAATGTAAACTGCCGATTTTGTATTTTTAATCAATAAACCGGCAGTTTTTTGTTTTGTGATAATCCACAATAATTTTGGCATTGTTTATAAAAAAATATTTCTTATCGTGCGAAACGTGATATAATAAATTTGTTATGAAAGAAGTTGTTATAGACGCATTGCTTGACAGTTTGAAAATATTTGCGGTGGTGGTTGTTTTTCAATACATCATTGCGCTTATCGAACCGAAACTGTCAGAAAAAATATCGTTCAAGGGCAAACTTGCTCCGTTGATAGGAGTGAGTATATCCTTATTGCCGCAATGCGGATTCAGTGTGGTTGCAACGGATTTATATCAAAAAAGACACATCACCGTCGGCACGCTTATTGGCGTATATCTTGCAACAAGCGACGAGGCTTTGCCTATCTTTTTAGGCACGCCTGAAAAAGCGTTGCACGTGCTTCCGCTAATTGCGCTGAAATTTGTTTTGGGACTTGTTTTCGGATATACGATAGATCTTATACTTTCAAAAAACAGAAAGAAAGTCGAACATCACGTTGCGCATTGCAATGAAGAATACAAGATAAAACTCACCGATTGCGACGGTGCGGAACTCGTCGAAAAAACACAGGAAAATCAACCGTCCTGCACGTGCGACGATTGCAGAGAATGTGAAAAATTCGAAGTTGAAAGCAACGATGAAAAACAAAAAGAAAAAGACGCTCGAAAGACGCCTAAAAAATCGGCAAAACAAGAGAAAATCGACAGATTTTTGATACATCCGTTTCTTCACTCTTTGGAAATTTTCGTTTACGTACTTGTCGTAAATATTATTTTCGGAATAATCGTATATAAAGTCGGCGAAGAAAACCTGATAACTTTCCTTTCGTCAAACAAATATCTCGCTCCCCTGCTTGCAGTTATCGTGGGTGCAATTCCGAACTGCGTTTCATCCGTTGTTATAAGCGAACTTTATATTATGGGCGGGCTTGGATTCGGCGCGACGCTTGGCGGACTTTGCATGAACGCCGGCATTGCGTTCGTATATCTTTTTAAAGACGTAAAGCACACAAAACGAAACCTTGCGGTTTTTGGCGCGACGTTTGTCATAAGCCTTGCGATAGGATATATTTTCTCGCTGATATTCTCGTTTTCGAGCCTGAATTTTTGATATCCGCACAAGCGTGTTGACAAAGGTGAACAACTAAACACTGTATGTTGACAACCCGATAGGTTTTATCAACAGAAAATAAACGAAATTTTCCAATATCTTGCGATAAAAAATATTTTGGATTGCAAGAGATTGTGGTTGAGGTTTTATTTTCCACTTGTCAACATTGCTTATTTATGTTATCATTATTAAAAATAAAACAATATAGAAATATATAGGCGGAATATGAAACTTATTTGTCAAGGAAACGAATTGAGCGATGCTCTCGCAAAAGTTGTAAAAGCTCTTCCTATAAAGAGAAACAATCCTATTCTCGACGGTGTGAAACTCACCGCACTCGGTGATACTCTCACCATTTTCGCAACCGATCTCGAACTTGCAATCGAAAAGAAAATCAACGCACAAGTGCTTATCGAAGGCGAAATCGTCGTTCCCGGCAAGCTCTTTGCTGACTACGCAAAGAAAATCGAAGAAGAACAAGTCGAACTCGACGGCACGGACAGCTCGAAACTCGTCATAAAGTATCTTGACAGTGAACTTCAAATCAAGTGCATGAGCGCCGACGAATATCCCGTATTCAAAGAAGTCGACACTCAAAACTCTTTTATCATCCTCAAAAAAGAGCTTAAAGACATTATTTCAAAAGTTATATTCAACGTTGCCGTTGACGAGGCAAGACCTTCCCTTCGCGGCGTTTGTCTTAATGTGAAAGACGAAGAAGTCGAAGCCGTGGCATCCGACGGATACAGACTTGCGCTTGCAAAAGCACAAATCAAAAACAACGGCGTTATCGACAAAATCATCGTGCCCGCAAAGAGCATGAACGAGCTTGCTCGTCTTATTGACGACGGCGAGGAAACAATCACCGTGTACGTTGAGAAAAACTATATCATGGTTGACCTTTTCCACACCAAGATCGTCACAAGACTTATCGGCGAGGAATATATCAATTACGAAAAGATTATCCCCGGTGTGTTTACAACCGAAGTTACCATCGACAAAAAGCTCTTTGAAAACGCAATCGACCGTGTGTCGCTCATCAACCGCGCCGAAAAGAAATCTTACGTAAAGATGGAAATCAAAGAGGATACGATATCCCTAAACGCTCACAGCGACGACGGCGAAATCAACGAAAAAGTAACCATCGGCCTAAAAGGCAAGGATCTAACAATCGGTTTCAACTCCAAATATATCATCGACTGTATGCATGCAATCGACGAGCCGTTTGTGACGCTCAACTTCACCACTTCCACCGCTCCGGGAATAATCAAGGGCGAAGGTGACAGGTGGTTGTATCTTATTCTTCCTTTGCGTGTCATCGGCTAAGAAAGCACTATTTAGCGAATAACTGCGTCAGAGCCACTTGTCCGTCAGCTCATGTACTACATGTACATTAGGGCTTTCGTTCAAGTGGTTCTTTCTTGTTCTTCATCCAAATAGCGCAGTCGTTATAATATTAAAAATAATACCAAATGTGCAAATTCAAAGACGGAACACGAGCCGCAACGGCGGCGAGCCAAGCGAACGCCGAGCTTGACGTATAGTACAAGTGAGCGGACGCGTTTGGATTCTTTTCGTCCGCGAACGAGTGACATAAAAAGAGAACGATAGCAATCTATGCGAGTGCTGAGTGTGTCCCCACGCGGAGCGGACGCCGTGGGTTCCCTTTTAATGGGGAACGGCGGTGGGGGAAACACATGAGGAAGGGGGAAATTGCATTTAGAGTTCTAAACACTCACCCTTTGTAGAGGAAGAATACACACTTATTCAGGGCGTTCTTATACACGCAATGTGCAACTTCAAAGACGGAACACGAGCCGCAACGGCGGCGAGAATATGAGCGAGCTTTCGTCGCACACAAGCTCCTTTTGCTTCAACCACAACAAGTTGCAGTTGTTCGCCTTGGCTCTTTGTGCTCCTCTTCCCACACGACAAAAACTTCGCTTTCATCTTTGATATGCAAGCACTAGTTCGCTTGTTTTTGCCGTGCGGGAGCCCTTGTGTGCGTAGTACAAGCGACTGCGCAGTGTTGTTGCGTAGCCGGCGCACAAAGGACGGTGGCATAATGTGAGGATTATCCCTATCTATGCGAGTGTCGACTGTCTCCCCCGCAAACGACGAATAATCTTGTAGAGAATTGTCCCTAACTGAGTGGTGGGAGAAATACCGGCGTGTCCGGAAAGAGGGGGTACATCTAATTTAGAGTACACGACGAAAAAAACATTACATTAACCCATCAAAAAAATACAAACCCCAAAAATTTTCGGAGGTTGCAATAATAGCTCGAAATTTCACTGAATAAAATTCAAATCTTAATTCTTCAATTTTGACAAAGACGCGGCGATTTTAGATGCTAGGCGAGCGTTGTTGTAGACAAGTTGAATGTTGGCTTCAAGGCTCTGTCCTTTGGTGAGTTTTTGGATTTTGTCAAGAAGATAAGGCGTCGTTTGTTTGCCGTGGATGCCGAGTTTTTCACACTCTTCGAGCGCATCTTGAATGTTTTGGTTGATATAATCGGCGTCCATTGCGTACTCGTCGGGGATGGGATTTGTCACCAGCATACCGCCGTTGAGACCGACTTGATTTTTGGCATAGTATGCTGCTGCGATTTCTTCGGGGGTGTCGATGCGATAATCGACTTTAAATCCGCTCTTTTGAGTGTAAAACGCAGGCATATCTTCCGTTTGATATCCGACAACCGGCACACCTCTCGTTTCAAGACATTCGAGCGTTAAGCCGATGTCGAGAATTGATTTTGCGCCTGCGCATACAACCATAACGCTTGTTTGTTGAAGCTCGTCAAGGTCTGCGGATATATCCATGGTGGTTTCAGCTTTTCTATGCACGCCGCCTATGCCGCCCGTGGCAAACACGTCGATGCCCGCAAGGTGAGCGATATACATGGTTGCGGCAACCGTCGTTGCGCCGTCCTGACCTTTTGCGACTACGAAAGGAATATCTCTTCTCGAAACTTTCGGTACGTTCAATCCGCCCTTTCCGAGACGTTCGATTTCTTCTTTCGAGCAACCGACGGTGAGCTTTCCGCCGATGATTGCGATGGTTGCCGGAACCGCGCCGTTTTCACGCACGATTTTTTCAACCGAAAGCGCGGTTTCCACGTTTTTGGGATAAGGCATACCGTGAGAAATTATCGTGGATTCAAGCGCAACTACGGGCTTGTTGTTTGCAAGCGCGTTTTTGACTTCTTCGGAAACGTTTAGATAATTGTTGAGTTGCATTGTTTTGCTCCTATATGAAAATTTTGTTTTTTTGCACTTGTTTTTCACTGCAAAAATCACTTGTTTTTGCGGGAAAATATGATTTTATGCGTTTTTGTTTATTATGTCAAACACTTTTTGCGCCGAAATATCCTTGCACACCGTGTCTATTGACGAAACCGTGACGGAAGAGCATGCGGCGGCAAATTCCGCGCTTTTTTCAACGCTCATTCCCTTCATAAATCCATACACCACGCCTGCCATAAAACTATCGCCTGCGCCAGTTGTGTTGACCACGTTTGTTTTGAAGAACGGCACATGTATAAACTTGCCGTTTTGATAGCAATAAGAGCCGTCTTCACCGCAACTCAAATAGATTGTGTCTATCCCCCTCTGCGCGATTTTTTGGCATGCGTCGAGAGCGGATTGCTCGTCCGATACCTTCACGCCCGACAGAATTTCCGCTTCATACTCGTTTGGTTTTATACAACGGATATTTTTGATTTTGTCGTTTGCGATAGCCGTCTTTTTTGCCGAAACGGTGTCGAGAAAAACAGGTACGGTGACGTTTGCAATCAAAAAATCAAGACAATTCGGAATATTCGTATCTGTGACGACGCATGCCGCGCCGTTGATAATGTCGAGATTTTTTGCCAAAAACTCCGGGGTGAGTTTGTCTAAAATACTCATCGAAGCAACGCCGACGAACATATCGTTGTCAACGTCGTTGACGGATACGTAGCAAGACGACGGCTCGTCTACAACCAGACTGTGCGATATGTCTATACCCACCGAAAGAGCGTTTTGCTCTATCATATGCGCATTGAAATCCGAGCCTAAAACCGTGATAAGTTCGACGTTCAATCCAAGCCTTGCCAAATTTTCCGCAATGTTGCGAGAAACTCCCCCGCAAGACAAAGTGGTTTTGCCGGGGTTGCTGTCTTTTGTTTGAATCTTCGTAAATGCAGTGCAGGTTATATCGACATTCGAGCCGCCTATAACGCAAACGTATGGTTTTTTCATACCTTTATTTTATTGCCGCAAATATGCAAAGTCAATCCGCAAATTTTAATTATCTATATAATAAAACGACTTTTAATCATAAATGAGAGGATAACAAACTTTTGTAAAAATACTTGATATTCCAAACTATTCGATAATAAATAAAAAAACAAAAGCGCGCAAAACGCGCGCCTGTTTTGGTTTGTATTTTATTTTTTTGTTTATCTGTTGAGAATCATGTTTCTTATGTCTGCGACGGTGACTTTGATGCGCGGATTCGACTTGATTTCCTCGCTTATCTTGTCGCGGGCGTGAATGATTGTGGTGTGATCTCTTCCGCCGAACATTTCGCCTATTTGCACAAGCGGCATTGGCAACAACTCGGTGATTAGATAGATTGCAATCATCCTCGGTTCGACGATGTTTTTGGTTTTCTTTTTTGAGATTATATCCGCGGACGAAAGTTTGAAATACTTGCAAACAGCATCCACGATTCCGCTTGCGTCTATCGTGTCCTTTTTCTCTTCGATAAATCCGCCTATTGCCTCTTTGGCAACGTCTACGGTGCATACGGAGCTGTTTGTGAGCGAGCTGAAGAAGATGACTCGGTTGAGCAATCCTTCCATTTCACGAATGTTAGATGGCGCGATTTCCGCAATAAACTCGGCAACGTCGTCTTTGAGCACAAACTTGGATTGAGCGGCTTTGTTTTTGAGGATTGCAACTCTCGTTTCGGTGTCCGGAACTTGAATATCCACCGTAAGACCGCAGCCGAAACGCGTGCGAAGTCTGTCCGAGAGAGTGGTCAAATCTTTCGGCGCGCGGTCGGACGTCAAGATGATTTGTTTGTTGTCTTGATAAAGGTCGTTGAAGATGTGGAAAAACGCCTCTTGAGTGGCTTCTTTGCCTATCAAAAATTGCACGTCGTCCACCATAAGAACGTCGCAAGAGCGGTATTTTTCTCTGAATTTGTTGTTTTCTTCGTTGGACTTGTTGCGAATGACGTTGATAAGCTCTGTTACAAGCGCTTCCGCGCTGACGTAAAGCACGCTCACGTTCTTTTTATACTTGAAAAGATAGTTGCCGATAGCGTGCAAAAGGTGCGTTTTGCCAAGACCTACGCCCGAGTAAATGAAGAGCGGATTGAAAGTCGTGCCGGGATTTTCGGCAATGGTTTTGCAAGCCGCCAAAGCGTAGGAGTTGGATTTGCCTTCCACAAAATTTTCAAAGGTGTATTTTTCTTGAAACGGGCATTTCTTTTTGCCCTTTTCTTCGGGAGTGAAGTTGGTGACAAAGCCTTGATCCTCGATGAAAACCGTTTGTTTGTCCAAATACTCCGCCTTTTTGTCGGGGGTGATGATAACCACGTCCTTGATTTGAGGATTGTGAGAAGACACCACGTCTTTTATGGTGTCGCGGTATCTCGAATCGATGGTTTTTTTTGCGTTGGCGGAGATTGTCGCAAGCACGATTGCGTTGTCTGCAAAACATACTGGTTCGAGCTTTTCAATCCAAACCTCGTAGCTTATGGCTTGGATGGAAATAGACAAATCGTTCTTTACGTCATCCCAAAATTCTTCTAGATTAATCATGCTTACGATTATAGCAAAATCGACAAAATTTTCAAGCAAAATTCAAAAAAGAAAACTTAAACACAAGATGTTGAAAAAAAACGGCGATCGGGTTATACTTGTTGTGTATGAAAATTCTTTCGCTGGAACTGAAAAACTTCAGAAATTACCCTTCCGCCCTCGTCGAATTCGACGACGGGCTGAACGTTCTTTACGGCAAAAACGCCAGCGGAAAAACGAATATGCTCGAAAGCGTGTATCTTTGCTCGGTTTTTCACTCCCCTCGCACGACGAAAGACAAAGAAATGATTTTGCTGGGGCAGAGCAAGGCGCAAGTGAAACTCAACATCGAAAAGCGTTTCAGGAAGCACACTATTTGTTTGCAAATCGACGAGCAAGGCAAAAAAAAGGTTGCCGTGGACGGAATTCCCGTAAATCGCGCAGGCGAGCTTTTGGGCGTGCTGGGAGTGGTGTTTTTCTCCCCCGACGAGATGAAACTCGTCAAGGAATCTCCCAACGAAAGACGCAGATTTTTGGACGTGGGACTTTCTCAACAACAGAAAGCGTACTTTCTCGCGCTTCAACGCTACAACAAGACGCTAAAACAAAAAAACAATCTTCTCAAAGAATACAAATTCAATCCCAGCATCGACGATATGCTTGACGTATGGGATACGGGACTTGCCAAAGAAGGCGCGATTATAATTGAAAAGCGCATGGCATATATAGCGACTCTCAACGATGCGGCAGGTAAATTTCATAGTGCGCTCAGCAGCGAAAAAGAAACGCTCAAACTATCATACGAGAGCGGCTCGAAAACGGACGGCGCGCAAAATATCCAAGATGAGTTGTACAAGGCAATCGTCGCCTCTCGTCAAAAAGACAAAGAGCTGGGATATTGCACGGTAGGCCCTCACCGCGACGATATAAAAATCGAGATAGACGGCAAAGACAGTCGTAAATTTGCCTCCCAAGGGCAGCAGCGCACAATCGCGCTTGCAATGAAACTGGGCGAAGTCGTCATCTACAAAAACGAAATAGGCGAGCCGCCCGTTTTGTTATTAGACGACGTGTTGAGCGAGCTTGACAACACCCGACAAACTCTATTGCTTGAAATGACGCAAGGCTTTCAAACCCTGCTCACCTGCACCGAATACACCCTCCCAAACCCTGCAAAACGCATACGGATTTGCGACGGCAGAGTTGTCGTGTGAAATTAGCATGACACGTGTGGGACACCGCACCCGAACGAAAACTCATACGGAGCGTTCTAAACATTCACCGGTTTATAAAAAAACACCGACCGCGGTCGGTGTTTTGCTTTCTCAATCGTCGTCATCGTCGAGATCGTCGTTGTTCTCATCGTCTTTTTCGTCGTCATCGTCGTCATCGTCGTCATCGTCGTCGCGTTCCAGGTCGGAAGAGGAGCCGTCTTCAAAGACGTAGTGATAGCTGTCTTGGCGTACATAGATCTTGAATTTGACGGGTTGTCCGTCGATGTTGCCGCGTACGTTGATGACGCGCTCGCCGTTGTCGGTTTCGTCAGAGAAAGTGAGAGTTTCTGTTTTGCCGTCTTTGGTGATTGACATTTTGAGTTCAAGCTCGTCGTCCTCGACCTCGTATTTTATGCGCGTGCGCTCTTTCAGTTTGCCGTTGTCGTAGACGGAATAGATAAACTCTTGTTCAACCTCGGTGCCGTTCGATTCGGTTTCGGTTTCAATCTTTTGTTCGACTTCGATATACGAGGTGTTATCCGCACTTGTAAATGCCTTGAAGTAGAGTTTGCTTTCCGACTCGTCCGTTTCCGTTTCTTTTTTGTAGAGCCCTTCAACGGGGTATTGCTCGTTGCCAAGCACGAGAACGCCGTTTATCGAATAGTTTTCTTTTGTTTCTTTGCCGTCATTTTTGCCCGTCAAAAAAACTTTGTTGAAAAACATTTTATACTCGATAGATTCGCCGCGCAGGTCGGTGTAATTGACGCTCATACCGCACTCATACCCCATTTCTCCGGCAATGTTTTTACTCTCGATTTTGCCGTCGCTGAGCAAGCTCTCAACGAGCGTCATATAGCGATTGATCGTCGTAAGTTGCTCGGAATCGGGGTTTATTGTAACGGATTGCGATGTTAAAGTGCTTGTTTCGTCGCTCGCCGCACTTGCGCCGCCACTTGACGACGTGTCCGAAGACGATGAGAGCAGCGTTCCGACAGAAGCCGCGCCGTAGGCGTAGAAAGAATCGGCGTCGGTGATTTGTTCAAATTTGTTGCCAAACGGTGGCAAATCTCCGCCGCCCTGCTTTTTGATGATGATTGAAACAAAGATGCCCAAAACGAGAATTGCCGCAAGCACTGCGGCGCAAACGACCATAAGAGTGCCGTTTCGGCGCAAGCTCACGCTCCCCTCGCCGCCGTGCGCGTATTTGAGAGTTGCTTGCTTTTCGTCCATACCAAGCTCGCGCTTAATATTGTCTTTGACTTTTTCGTCGGGCAGGATTTCCGACTTGTGTTGCGTCAACATTTTCTTTACGTTTTTCATAAGCGGGCCTCCTTTTCAAGATACTGTTTGAGTTTTTTCAGTGCCTCGTTGTTTTTCCAGGTCACCGTGCCGATGGGGATATTCAATTTGCTTGCCACCTCGCGCCGCTTGTAGCCTGCAACCTGGCATAGCATTACGATTTGATATTCGTCCTCGTTCAAGATTTTTGCCGCCACGTCGAATATGTAGGGCAGCACCTTTTCGCGCGAGCCGTACTTGTACGCATCGCTTTCAAAGTCGGTGGACACTTCGCGCTTGTACTTTTTGAGGTGGTTGAGCGCAAGCGATTTGCCGATCGAGCAAAGCCAGCCCACAAAGTTTGTTCCGTCTTTGTACTGCTCGATTGAGGATATGGCGCGCACGTAGGTGTCTTGCAAAACGTCTTCTGCGTACATCTTGTCTTTTAGGATATAGAATATCGCAAAATAGACGGGGCGATTGGTGTGCTCGTACACATAGTCGAAAACACTGCTATCTCCGTTTTTAAGTTTTGCGATTTTCCTCTCGAGTTTCTCGTCCATACACCATCCGATATATCAACAACCAAAACAGCCCGAATTGTTGGTAAAAATATGATTTTTTTGAAATATTTTCTATATGAGTATATTAAAAAAGAACTCTCCCGTCAAGGTCTTGCGAATTTTGAAAAATATTTTGACAATTTTGAAAATTTGCCAACAAATCGCGCAAAAGGGATTGTTATATACGTGAAAGGCGCAAACCTCTCAACCAAAAAATTCGCATCAGCGCAAAAAATAATACTCTAAAAGGAGAATTAGATATGAAAAAAGCACTCACAATTTTGGCATTGTCGCTAGCACTCGTGCTTGCAGTAGGGCTTGTTGCCTGCAACGACCCGACAGGCGGAGGAAGCGTCAACGGCAAATTTGACGCACTCAACACCACCGAATCCGTGTACGGATTCAGCGCGGCGTCGGCAGGTATGCTTATCTCGTCTATGAACGGCGCACAACCCGCTTGCGAGGTTGCAACGGCAGCCGATGACGACGATGACGACGACGAAGTTGACAACGAACCCGCAAACGGCGCGGAGAAAGTCGTGATAGACACCGCTCAACTCGACCAATATATGGCTCTTGTCGAGAGCTTGCTCAGCGACGGCAATTTTAACGTCTTGTCCCAAACATCGGATAGGGACGGTTTCGAGGAGAAAATGGTTGTTTCCTACAAGGATTTGAGCGGCAACACATTGAGCTACGTTATGTACTACAACCAAGTGCTCACCGATAGCGAAACAGACGACGAGGACGGCGAGGTCGAGGAGGAATTCTCCATTGACGGCGTAATGGTCATTGACGAGAAAGACTACGTTGTGCACGGCGAAAGAAAGATCGAAACGGAACAAGGCGAGAGCGAAAACAAGACGGAATTTGTCGTCACGCTCGACAACAACCGCACCTTGCGCGTGAAACAAAGCCTTGAAGTCGAGGACGACGAAACCGAACAAAAGTTCAGCTACTCCCTCTATGACGGAAAAACGCTCGTTGAGAGCAGCACGTTCTCATACGAGAGCGAACAAGGCGAAACCGAACTCAAAATGTCCACCCTCAAAGACGGCAAAACCCAAGTGGTCTACTTTGAAAAAGAGCTGAAAGGCGACAAAGAAGTCATTGAAATCCACGTCGGAAAGGGAAAGACGGGCAAGGGATATATCGTCAACGTCAGCGTGGACGAAAACGGCAACAAGAGCTACACCTACACTGAAACCGAATTCGACGACTGATTCACCTCAGCGGAATATGATTGCAAAACACCGACGGCAAAACTTGCCGTCGGTGTTTTTATGTTGTCAAAATCAAAATGCGAATTTTCGAGGGGATTTCCTCTTGGTTTTAACGGAGTTGTCGATTCAAATCACAGTTTGTCGTTGTACTTCAAGATTTGGATAAGCGCGTAGATTCTGTCGAGGTCGTCCTTGTTGAAATAGTCGATTGTGATACGACCCTTTTGGTCGTTGCCCACAAGTTTGACTTTGGTTGCGAATATGCGCTTCATATCGCCCACGAATTCTTTGAGTTCGAGCGGAAGAGCTTTTGTATCTCGCGGTCCTGACGGAATTGCTTTTCTTGTGAAGTAGAGACGGACGCGGTTTTCGAGGTCGCGTACGGAAAGCTTGTTGTCGCAGGCTTGATTGGCGAGCGTAACGAGATAATCCTTGTCGTCGATGGAGATGAGAGTTCTTGCGTGTCCCGGCGAGAGTTTGCCCTCTCTCACCAAAGCCGTGACTTCCTCGGGAAGTTGCAAAAGGCGAAGAGTATTGGTGACGTACGGACGAGATTTGCCGATGCGGTTTGCCACTTCCTCTTGCGTAAGACCGTGGTTGTCCATAAGCTCGCGCATACCCTCTGCCGCTTCGATTGCGTTGAGATCTTCGCGGTGCAAGTTTTCGATGAGCGAGATTTCTTGGATTTGTTGCGGAGTAAATTCACGAATGATTGCAGGCACTTTTTTGAGCCCTGCAAGCAAACTTGCTCTGAAACGACGCTCGCCGGCGATGATGAGGTATCTTCCGCCGTCCGTTTTGACGAGAAGCAGAGGTTGCAAAACGCCGTACGTCGCAATGGACGTGGACATTTCTCTCAAACTGTCCTCGTCGAAAGTTTTTCTGGGCTGGTTGGGGTTGCGGTCGATGAGCGTGATGTCGATTTCCTGAGCCTGAATGTCGTCGGCAATATCGACTTTGACGTTTTCTTCATTGTCGTTGAAAAGTGCATTTAAGCCTTTTGTTCCGAGGCCGCCTTTTGTGTTTGCCATAAGTCACTCCTTAAACTTTGATATATATTCTTTTGCAAGATTTTTATACGCAATTGCGCCGGGGCAATTTTTGTCGTATTCGATTATAGGAACTCCGTATCCCGGAGCTTCCGCAAGACGCACGTTGCAAGGTATCGACGTCTCGAAAACGTTGCCTCTGAACGTTTGCCGTAGGGTATTTTCAACGTCGCGCGCAAGTTTTGTCCGCTTGCACATCGTGAGTAGTATTCCGCCAAGCCGCAAAATGTCGTTTAAATGCGTTTTGACAAGTCGCACGGTGTTGAGCAGTTGATTTAGTCCTTCGAGCGCAAAATACTCGCATTGGACGGGCACTATGACTTCGTCAGACGCGCACAGAGCGTTGATAAGCATCAAATTGATACTGGGAGCGCAATCGATAAAAACAAAGTTGTAATCGTCTTTTACGCTGTTAAGCGTTGATTTCAACACCCTCTCGCGCTCGTTTTCGTTTGAAAGCTCGAGCTCCGCGCCCGCAAGATTGCGCGAGGACGGAATAAAATCGGCATATTTGCCCTTTCTTATACATCCTTTTGCGTTCCGCTTCGACATGGCGTCGTATATCGAATTTTCGATATTTTTGTCGAACACTCCCATCGCGCTTGTCGCATTGGCTTGCGGATCGAAGTCAACGAGCAAAGTTTTGTATCCCAGTGAGGCAATCGAGCATGCAAGGTTTACGCACGAAGTCGTCTTGCCCACGCCTCCCTTCTGATTTGCAAAGGATACGACATGCGCCATAAAAATAATATAGCATAGAAAGTTTATTTTTTCAACGGCGTTTCACAAAAAGTTTCACATAAAATAAAAATCGACGCAAACCTTTGGCGGTTTTTGTCGAAATTTATACGATTTAAAGAGGTTTTTTCTTTATCGTTCCGTACTGGCGCGGATACTGTTTCGGCGTCGGAGCGGTTTTCTCAAAGACAAGCAAGGCGCGCTTTTCACCGTTGGCAAGGGTTAAAGATTTCGTTTCGACGTGTTTTGCGTTGAGGATTTTTCGAGCGTTTTGCGACGTATCGAGTTCGCTCTCGTCGGTTTTGTAGGCGATAAATCTGCCTCCAACTTTCAAAAACGGCATGGCAAGCTCCAAAAGTATTTGAAGCGAGGACACCGCTCTTGCCGTTACGACGTCGAATTTGCCGAACAAATCCCTCTTGTCCTCCGCTCTTGCGCTGACCGTCGAGAGGTTGCTTACGCCCAAAGTTTGTGCGCACGAGGCAAGGAAAGTCATTTTCTTTGCGGTCGAGTCCAAAGCCGTGACGGATACGTCCTCTCTGGCAATTGCAATAGGCATGCTCGGAAAGCCTGCGCCCGCGCCTATATCGAGAAGTTTCGCATTGTCGGGTATAAGAGATATGCCGGCAAGGGAATCCTCGATATGTTTTACGACAAAGTCCTTTTCTTCAGTTATCGCAGTGAGGTTGAACGCTTTGTTTTGTTCAACGACCATGCCGAAATATCCCTCGAGTTTGTCGAGCGCGTTTGGCGCGAGATTGACGCCGATTTCAGATAAACAGTCGTTGAGAAATGCTTTGTCCATAAAAACTCCTTTTTTATAGAATAGCATTTGTCGAAGTTTTTTTCAACGATATAAATCGCATTGGCGTATTAAAACAACAATAAAATCTTATTATTTTTTGCAAATATTGAATATGGCGCGAAAACGTGCTAAAATATTGTAAATAAAATTTTGGGAGCGCAAGTATGAGAATTGCAATCATAACTGCTATGGCGGAAGAAACTCTGCCTATCTTCAAAAAACTCGGCAACGTCGTGGCGCAAAACACTATATCCGGCGTTGCTATAAGCCAAATCGAATACGACGGCGACACCATATATCTTGCAACGAGCGGCGTCGGTGAAATCAAAGCCGCGCTTGCGGTTCAACTGCTCGTGGATTTGTTTGACGTAGAAGCGGTGCTGAACTTCGGCTTTGTCGGCGCACTCAACAAAAATCTCGAACTTTGCGAGCTTGTCGTGCCAAGACGCGTGGTGCATTATCAATTCGACGTCACCGGCGTGGACACGGACAGAGTGGTCGGACAGTACAGCGGAATGAGCAGCAACTATTTTTATCTTGACGAAACGCTTATTCACAACGCGCTTGCAAACATCGGCAAACAAATGAAACTCGTGACCGTCGCAAGCGGCGACGTGTTCGTCACAAAAAACGACGACAAACACCGCCTTGCAAAAGAGTTCGGCGCGGATATTTGCGAGATGGAACTTGCAGGCATCGCAATTGCTTGCGAGAGAAACAACGTTCCGCTTTTTTCCGTCAAGGTTGTCAGCGATAAAGCGGACGAGGGCGCAAACGTGAGCTTCCTTTCTATCGTCGAAAAAGGCGTTGCCGGATACGAGAAAATCCTTCCCGAAATCCTCAAAGCGATAAAAGACGGCGCAACCGCCCTTCCTCCGATTAAGAATTGACGAATAGCGGCGCAAGAGTTTCAACGAAACATATAAATTGCCCAGGCGGTATAATGGTTTACAAGTAAACCATTATACCGCGTTTATTTTTACACAACCTCGGTGGTTTTCGTTATAGATGGCATTTTGTTTGGTTTTAAGCTCATATAGGCGAAAATGAAAGGAGTTTATTGCCGATGTAAAACAGAAGGATTTATTACCGATGTATAAACGTTGATTTATGGCAGTCTATTTGGATTTTGACTAATACGGAGAAGTTTTAGAATTAAGCGCTCATGTGATTTAAGCTCTTATAATAATATTTTGTTTGACTAGCAGATTAAATAAGCCCGTATGTTGAATAATAACGTTTTTGTTGATTATTAAGATAAATAAGCGGTCGTGTCGTATTGTGGATAATAATGCTTTCGTTTTTTATTTAGAAAAACCGACAATTCAATTATAACGAATTAATATACTTGCCGAGACATCGATTAAGATTGCCAACGGTTTTCTTAAACGATTATGTATTTCTTACTGTCCGGCATTTTCGTATTCGGTGCGGACAATCCGTTGGAAAACAAATCGCAAACAAATAGAAATTCAAAAAAGCGTTTTCTACCAAGTTTGAATAAAAAAGGCAAAAGCACCGCCATGTCCGCATTGCTTTGATTAACAGACGTTTTCGCGGATTGTTGAAAGGATGGTGCGCCGATGATATTTGATGTAATTGATTTCCGTGTTTGAGTGCCGCTACGCATATCGGAAGCTATTCTTTTTTTCACACCGAACAATGTATGATTATGTCTGAGTGTTTTTATAAACACCGAACGCCATTTCAATACCCGACACCTAGATTACCGGGCGGCTACGCCTTACAAATATTGTTCGGACTGTTATGGTGAGTTTATTAACGTTATCTTGGGCGGTTGGCATTATTCGGTTTGGCTGGCACGCGACTTTGTCGTTTTACCGAATATGAGTTATTATATTATCAACGCAATAAAGCCTTATAAACAATGCGTGACACGTTTCACATAAAACATCCGACTTGGATTATATGCAAATCCGACTATCGAGAATGCCTAATTATCTTATCGATCAACAGGCAAAGACAAAGTTATATCTCATCCGGCATGACAGCATTGATTAAAATAAAGTTATGTACTATCCCTATCCCTATCCCTATCCCTATCCCTATCCTGTATATTCTTTTGGAGTAAAAAATTAAACCCTAGATTTTGATATAAACAAATTATAAAGTGTGCATTTCTACAAAGGTGACGTTTTAAACAAAAATACAAATCCGCAAAAATTATTAATTTATAATACTGCCTTGATTGTTTCACGTGTAACCTTATAGAAAATTAAAAATTTTTCCTATAAATCTAAACAAATTCAGATTTCAGGTTGGCCACGGACAACAACGCAAGCAGGGCGAGCAGCAGACGAACCAATGTAACAAAAAAAGAAAACAATACTCCCACCAAAGAGCGACGAGAGCGAAACGCAAATCAAAAAAGTGTAAACTAAACATCGAACGATTTCAAAAGCAAAGCCGAAATTCAACAAAGACAAGCGAACTATGTTTGACTATAATCGAATTGACCAATAAAACTCAGTGATTGTTTCACGTGTAACATTTTAGATAATATAGCAAAATTGCCACTAAACAGAGGAATAATAGCGTGATTTTTGAATAAATAAGAGTTTGCAAAAATGGTAAAGTTGGAGTGAAAAGTTCAAATAAAAAGAGGGCATGGTCTCAAATTAAAACATGCCGCTACGTTCGCTATAGGTTTGATTGCCTAACTCGGTGCAATCGGTGGTGGTTGTACGTTAAAACAAAAAGGATCTTTGCCGAAACGACATGGAAGTACCGTATAAAACCAGCACATGTCATCGTTTGTGTTTTGAGTAACAAGCACCACCTAAACAACACTCTCAAAGGTGCGATAATCGCGAAAAACGATTTAAAATAGCTATGTTTCACGTGGAACAATTTGATTTTCGGCATCGGTTTCACGTGGAACGAAAAACGCTAGAACCCTACTAAATAGTGGCGTTTTCTCGGCTTTTTATGGGCATTTCGGGGAAATTGTGTCTTTCTCCATGTAAAATTGTATAGAAAATTATTCGCGCTTTCACCTGAATTTTTCGCGCTGTTTTGTTTCTCGATTTTTCTATATTTTTTTTGCTGTTTCACACAAAATCTATAAGATTTATAACCGTAGGATTTTTAGCGTAGTTATTGATATGCTGCGCTTCTTTTTGAGTATTTATTATCGCGTGTTTTCCGATAAGTACTTATGCGTATTCGCTGATTTTTTGTGGTGTATGTTTAATCCGTCTTAAAACGATTACGCACGGATAATATGTTTGATTTTGTACCTAACTTATATTTGTGTCGCTATTGCAATAATTGATTTTGATGTGTGCTTTGTTTTATGGCTTTTTGCCACTGTTTAGTGGCGTTTCACGTCGAACAAAATTTCCACATATAAACATATCCACATCCCTATTTGACGTCCGAAAAACAAGACGCTAGAAAATATTACTGTAAAACGGTTAACAAGTATATCAATACGATTTTAAAATAATACTCCGCACCCGATTTAATTTTCGAATACGGAGTATTGTTTACGCGATAATTTGCATGTACGTTGCGACCAGAAACAGTATCGGCCCGACAAGCACGAAAACATGGAACAAGCAATGCACGTAGCGTTTGTGCACTCCGAACACCGCCGCACCCAGCAAGCAAGACGCCAATCCTGCAAGATAGACGAAACTCGTCGCTTGCGATATTCCCTTTTGCGAGAAATAAGCCGTGAAGAATGCCGCAAACATCAATCCGCCGATGACGAAGGTGGACGCAACGGACACCTTTCTGAATATATCGAATCTGTAAAGACAAAGGACGAAGATCACCGCTGCGATTGCAAACGACACTCCGAAGGCAACGTAACCGTATATGCTTCCGTACATAAGGCAAGTTGCCGTGGCGCAAGCTATCACGTTCAGGTTGACGGCGGGGAAATCAAGCGTTCTCCACGTCAGTTTCTTTTTCATGTCCGATACGCCGTGGTATGTTGCCGATACACTGAACTCTATCGCGATGAGCGCGCACGAAAGTACCGCCGTTGCGTATGCCGCGGGCGTTGTCGCTTTCAAAAGCATAAAAATCATAAATACGAGGGCTACGACCGCTCCGAGAGCATGTGAAACCGAATTGAACAACTCTTCTTTCGGAGTGTAATAAACAAGCCCGTTGTTCTTGTAGATTTGTTTGAGTTCGTCGATGTTCGACGGAGTTTTCAAAGCTTCTTTTATATTCATATTTGATATAGTAAAGGAAAAATATTTTTAGGGCAAGCGATAATTTCGGTCGAATGATAACGAATTTTTGAAAACGTGTCGGGAAATTCGTTTTTCAATCGCTTGTTTACGTGTGGTTGCGCCGTTTTTATAAATTATGTTTAGATATCGCGATTTGATGAGTGTTGCGTTTTTACCAAAACGTGTTTTTCAATCGGTACCCTGACGCTATGTTGTCAAACGCCCGAAAATCGCGCAAAGAGAAGAGGTTTGGGAATTTTCATTACACAACACTCAAAACGCGTGCACGCCGCCCTTTATCGCCTCAGAAAAGAAATTTGACAAAAACTCTTGATATTTTGATTATACATTGTTATAATATTTTTACTTATTATTATTGAAATAATAATATATTACTACTAAAATATATTTTATTTAGGAGGAAAAATGGCAGAAGAAGTCAGACACAGTTATGACGCCGGCGACATTCAGGTTCTGGAAGGGCTAGATCCCGTCAGAAAACGCCCCGGCATGTATATCGGTTCGACGGACGTGAGAGGTTTGCATCACCTTGTCACCGAAGTCGTTGACAACTCCATCGACGAAGCGCTTGCCGGCTACTGCACGCACATCGTTGTGGAAATCCTCAAAGACGGCGCGATTCGCGTCACCGACAACGGCAGAGGCATCCCCACCGGCATTATCGAAAAGGAAGGCAAATCGGCCGTTGAAGTCGTTTTGACAAAGCTCCACGCAGGCGGAAAATTCGGCAGCGGCGGCTACAAAATATCGGGCGGTTTGCACGGCGTGGGCGTATCCTGTGTCAACGCTTTGAGTGAATGGTTGGTTGCCGAAGTCAGACAAAACGGCAAACTTTATCGCATCCGCTTCAATCGCGGTATTGCCGAAAGACCTTTGGCGGTCGTTGGCGAGGCAAGCGACACCGGCACGACGGTTACGTTTTATCCCGATGCGGAGATTTTCGAAACGCTTGAATTTAATTACGACACGATGAAAACTCGTCTTCGCGAACTTGCTTACCTCAACAAGGGGCTTACAATCGAACTTGCAGACCAACGCGTCGAGCCCGAACGCAGAGAGGTGTTCCGCTACGACGGCGGTATCGTGTCTTTCGTCGAAGAGATGAACAAGACCAAGGAAACCATTTTCCCCGAGGTTATTTACTTTGACGAGAAATACGTTGACAGTGAAATCGAAGTGGCAATGCAATACAATGACAGCTACTCCGACACGATTCTGGCGTTTGCAAACAATATCAACACCGAAGAGGGCGGCACGCATCTTGACGGCTTCAAAGCCTCTTTGACAAAGATAATCAACGATTACGGCTCCAAGGCGGGCATCCTCAAAGGAAGCGAGAAATTGAGCGGTGAGGACGTCAGAGAAGGTCTTACGGCAGTCATCTCCGTCAAGCTCGCAGAGCCTCAATTCGAGGGACAAACAAAAACTAAACTCGGCAACAGCAGTATGCGCCAGGCGGTGGCAAAGGGCGTTGCGGAAGGTTTCGGCACGTATCTGGAAGAGCATCCCAGAGAAGCGAAGGAGCTTGTGCTTAAAACCATCACGGCGCAAAGAGCGAGAGAAGCCGCACGTATGGCAAGAGAGAGCGCAAGAAGAAAGAGCGCGCTTGAAAGCACCACGCTCCCCGGCAAACTTGCGGACTGCACCGACAAAGATCCCAAAAACTGCGAAATTTATCTCGTCGAGGGCGATTCGGCAGGCGGCAGTGCAAAGCAAGGCAGAGACAGGCGTTTCCAAGCCATTCTTCCTTTGAGAGGCAAGATCCTCAACGTTGAAAAAGCAGCGCTCCACAGAGTGCTGGAAAACGAAGAAATCAAGGCGATGATCACCGCTTTCGGATGCGGAATCAACGCCGAATACGACGAATCAAAGCTCCGCTACAATCGTATCATTTGCATGACCGATGCGGACGTGGACGGCAGCCACATTCGTATTTTGATGCTCACGTTTTTGTTTAGATTTATGCGTCCGCTCATTGAAAACGGCCACGTATTTATCGCTCTTCCGCCTCTTTACAAGATCGCAAAGGGCAAGCAAGAGCAATATTTCTACGACGACGAGAGTTTGGAAGCATACTACAACGAGTTCGGCAGAAAGAGCGGTGAACTTCAACGCTACAAAGGTCTTGGCGAGATGAACCCCGAACAACTTTGGGAAACCACCATGGATCCTCAAAAACGTACGCTCTTGAAAGTTACGATGGAAGACGCGATCGAAGCGGACAAGCTCTTCTCCATCCTCATGGGCGAGCAACCCGAACTTCGTCGCGAATTTATCGAGCAAAACGCAAAACTCGTGACCGATCTCGACGTATAAGGAGGCAGTTATGGCGAACATAAGAGACGACAAAAACAACGAATATATTCAACATATAGCCAACTCCACCGTCAAAGACGTGGAAATCAACGGCGAGCTTAAAAAGTCCTTTATCGCATACGCGATGGCGGTCAACGTATCCCGTGCAATCCCCGACGTAAGAGACGGTTTGAAACCCGTTCACAGACGTATTCTTTACGCTATGAGCGAACTCGGACTGACTCCCGACAAGCCCTATCGTAAGTGCGCTATGGTCGTCGGTGAAGTGCTTGGTAAATACCATCCCCACGGCGACAGCTCCGTTTACGACGCAATGGTGCGTCTTGCGCAAGACTTTTCAATCCGTTGCCCGCTTATCGACGGACACGGCAACTTCGGTTCTATCGACGGCGATCCGGCGGCGGCATATCGTTATACGGAAGCTCGCCTTTCCAAAATCGCACTCGAAATGATCCGCGACATCGACAAAAAGACGGTTGATTTCTATCCCAACTTCGACGACACGCGCGAACAACCCGTCGTGCTGCCTTCGAGATTCCCCAACTTGCTCGTAAACGGCTCGGACGGTATCGCAGTCGGTATGGCAACGTCTATTCCTCCTCACAATCTCGGCGAGGTTATAGACGCTTCCGTCGCGCTCATGCAAAATCCCGACGCAACCGTTGACGATCTTATGGAATATATTCCTGCTCCCGACTTCCCGACGGGAGCGTTGGTGCTGGGCAGACATTCCATCAAACAAGCGTATCGCACCGGCAGAGGCGCATGCGTGCTGCGCGCAAAGGCGGAAATCGAAGAGATGGCAAACGGCAAGAGCCGTATCGTCGTCACCGAGATACCTTATCAGGTCAACAAGGCGAAACTTATCGAAAACATCGCAGACCAAGTCAAAGACAAACGTCTCGAAGGCATCAGCGATTTGAGAGAAGAAACGGACAGACACGGCATGCGTATCGTCATCGAACTCAAAAAAGACGTCAATGCGCAAGTGCTTCTCAACCAACTCTACAAGCAAACGCAAATGCAAACCACGTTCAGCATGATTATGCTCGCTCTCGTGGACGGTGTGCCTCGCGTGCTCAATCTCAAAGAGATTTTGGAGTGCTATATCGCTCACCAAAAAGACGTTATCGTGCGCAGAACTCGTTTTGACCTCGAAAAAGCGCAAGAAAGACAACATATTTTGCTCGGTTTGCACATCGCTCTTGAAAACATCGACGCTATCGTCGAGCTTTTGAAGAAGTCCCGCGACAGACAAGACGCTATCGCAAAACTCATCGAAAACTACGGGCTCAGCGACAAACAGGCGGCGGCAATCCTCGATATGCGTTTGCAACGCTTGACGGGACTCGAAGTTGAAAAAATCAACGCGGAACTCGAAGACCTCGACAAGCAAATCGCCTACTTCAACATGGTGCTTTCAAGCGACGAGGAAGTCAAGAACATCATCATCAAGGAAATGACCGACATCAAGGCGCAATACAACACGCCCAGAATGAGCGAACTCACCTACGATTACGGCGATATCGACATCGAAGACCTTATCGAAAAAGAGGACGTGGTTATCTCCATGACGCACGGCGGATACATCAAACGCATGCCGGTTGCCGAATACAAAGCGCAACACAGAGGCGGCATGGGTATCACCGCTCACAAGGCAAAGGACGAGGACTTCGTCGAAAGAATCTTCACGTCCAACACGCACGAGAGAATAATGTTCTTTACCAACAGAGGCAAGGTGTTCACGCTCAAAGCCTACGAGATTCCCGAAGCGACACGCAACGCACGCGGCAGAGCGGCGGTCAACCTCTTGCAACTCGAACAAGGCGAAAAGATACAAGCGTTCCTGCAAATGCCCGAAGATAGAGAAGGCAAGTTCCTCATGCTCGCAACGAAGAAAGGCCTTATCAAAAAGACTCCTCTCGAAGAATACGATTCCATCAAGCGCAACGGCAAGATAGCAATCAAGTTCAACGATGACGACGAGCTTATCGGAGCGGTCATCACCACCGGCAACGACGAACTTTTGGTTGCGTCCAGCCAAGGCATGAGCATCCACTTCAACGAGCAAGACGTACGTCCCGTGGGCAGAACGGCAATGGGCGTCAAGGCAATGAACATTTCGGGCGACACGACGCTTGTGGCGTTCGACGTGGTGCATCCCGGTGACGAAATCCTCACGGTCACCTCAAACGGCTACGGCAAGCGTAGCAGCATCGACGACTACCCGATTCAAAACAGAGCGGGCAAGGGCGTAAAAGCCGGCACGTTCAACGACAAGACGGGTACGCTGGTAAGCCTCAAAGTTATCCCTGCGGACACCGACGTTATGATGATCACCGACAGCGGCGTTATCATCAGAGTGCAAGCGGACGAAATCAGCAAGATAGGCAGAGCTACGCAAGGCGTGCGCATCATGAAGCTCAAAGACGACAAGTTCAAGGTTATGGCAATCGCGCTCACACCTCACGAGGATGAGGAAGAAGTCGAATACGACGAGGACGGCAACGTCATAGTCGGAAGCGGCGAAGAGAGCGAAAATCAAGCTGTCGAAACCGAAAACATTGAAACGTCGGAAAACGACGAAACAAGCGAAAACTAACGTTTATAATTGCAAAAACGAGGCATAAAACCTCGTTTTTGCATATTGGGAGATTATTATGGAAGAAAGAAAATGGTTTAAAGAGATGTCCGTTTATCAGATTTGGCCACGCTCTTTTTGCGACGGAAACAACGACGGTATAGGTGATTTGAAAGGCGTGCTTTCAAAGCTCGAATACATCAAGAGTTTGGGCAGCGACGCAATTTGGTTTTCGCCTTTGTACGTTTCTCCGCAAGCGGATTACGGCTACGATATAGCGGACTACAAGAATATCAATCCCGAATACGGCACACTCGACGATTTCAAAGCGGTGCTCGAAAAAGCGCACGCGCTTGGAATGAGAGTGATTATGGACTTGGTTATCAACCACACCTCCGACCAACACGAATGGTTTAAAAAGAGTTGCGCTAGAGTCGAGCCGTACACCGATTTCTACATTTGGCGCAAAGGCAAGGGCAAGGACGGAAAGAAAGTGCCGAACAACTGGATGTCCACTTTCCCCGGCTCTGCGTGGGAGTACAACGAGCAAAGGGGAGAGTTTTATCTGCACCTATACGCAAAGGAGCAACCCGACCTCAATCACGACAACCCCAAGGTCAGAGAAGCGGTGAAGGACGTGATGAGATACTGGTTGGATATGGGCGTAGACGGTTTCAGAGAGGACGTCATCACGCAAATCAGTAAGGTTGAGGGCTTGCCCAACGGCAACTGGCTCATGCCTGCCTCAAGAGGTATGGAGCATTACAACAACGGCCCGCATATCCACGAATATTTGCAAGAATACCGCAAGGTTATCGAGCAGTACGACGCGTTCCAAGTGGGCGAAGCTCCGCTTATGAACACCAAAACCGCGCTCACGTACGTCAACGAGAACAAAAAAGAGTTGGATATGATGATTTCTTTCCAACACATGAATGCGGATTGCATAATCATCGAGTGGGTGCACACTCCTTTCAGCTTGCCCAAACTCAAAAAGACGTTCAACGATTGGCAAACGAAACTTTACCACAGAGCGTGGAACGCAAACTATCTTGAAAATCACGACCACGCGCGTATTATTTCGAGATACGGCAGCGAGGAATATCGCGTGGAGAGCGGCAAAGCTCTTTGCATGGCGTACACTTTCCTTTCGGGCACGCACTTTGTGTATCAGGGACAAGAAATCGGCATGACTGCGCTTTATTTCGACAAATATCCGAAGGGAAGCGACCCGTGGGCGCAATTCAAGGACGTGTCCACTTTCTGCGTGCGCGATTTGATGAGAAAATTCGGTTTCAGCGACAAGCACATCCTCAAAGTGGCTCACACCGCCGCGCGCGACTGCGCTCGCACTCCCGTGCAATGGAACGGCACGAAAAACGCGGGATTCTCAACTGTCGAGCCGTGGTACACCGTCAATCCCAATTATCCCGAAGTCAACGTTGAAAAGGCAATGCAAGACGAAAATTCAATCTGGTATTTCTATCAAAAGGCAATGGCACTCCGCAAAGAATACAAGGATACGGCGGTTTACGGCGAGTTTAAGTTGTATTTGCCAAAAGACAAACAACTTTTCGTTTACGACAAGATTGCGGAGGACGGCAAATCCAAACTTACCGTTGTAATCAACCTCAGCAAAAAGCCCGTCAAAGCGTCGAAAATCAAAAAGTATATTCCGCAAGGCGCAACCGAGTTGATTTCCGTTTACGACGAGCCGTTCGGAGATACGCTCAAACCCTACGCAGGCAAAGTGTTCTTTACACCGCTTGCAAAATAAACAAAAAAACAACCGAAAAAGAAGAAAGCCTCGCGACTGCGAGGTTTTCTTATGTCGTTTTTGCAATTCAATCCTCTTCGTCCTCTTCGTCGCCCGGCAATATGCGGCGGTAAGGAGCGGTGTCGTACTTCGAGGGGTGCGGAAGGGGAATGTGTGCCGCAATCATCGCTTTTTTGAGGGCGAAAGTAAAGGGCATGCCCAAAACTATACAGGTTATGATTTGCGATGCCAAAATCTCGAACATTGCAAGATAATACACCGTAGAGGCGTCGTTGAGCACGAAAATGAGCGGCACGAGCAAGGTGTTTGCTACAATCGGCGGAAGGGTTGCAAGAAAAGGTCTGCGACGCAAAAGGTACGTGCCGATCGCACCTATGAGTGTTGCAAGCGTGCCAAGAACCATGTCGAACACGCCGAAGGGCGAGAAAAAGAAGTTTGTGAAAAAACAACCTATTGCAAGCCCGGGGATCGCTTCGGGGAAGATGAGGGGGAGCAGCACGAGTATTTCGGATACGCGAAATTGCACGGGGCCGAACGCTATTGCGTTGAATGCTACGGACAGGGCAAAATACAAAGCGGCAATCACAGCCGCTTTTGCCAGATAAACAAGAGATTTTTTCAAAATACACCTCGGTTTTTTTTACTGATGGGTATTGCCGACACCATCGAAAGTATGGTATCATACAAAAATAGAAAACGCAATCGAAAAGCAAATATAACAATGATTAAAAATGCAAAAAACGCTTGAAAAACTTGAAAGTATTCAATCTTTTTCGAGAGTGAGGTTTGCGTTGACTTGCAACGAGAGTTTTGCATATAATAGATTTCAAAAGGAGAAAAGTATGCACAGATTCGACAATTTGTCTTGCCTTGACACTGCGTTGAACACGGGTGCGTTTTTGTGCTCGGGCGACAACGTGATGGTGATAAGCTGGGGTATGATAGGCGTGATGTGGGGCAAAAAAGTTTTTGTCGCACCCGTGAGAGAAAGCAGATACACCAAGGAATTTATCGACCGCCTCGGCACTTTTACGGTGAGCGTTCCGCCTATGCGCGAGATGCTGGATGCGGTGAAGTTTTGCGGCACGAAAAGCGGACGCGAGTACGACAAATGGGCGGAGTGTGCGCTTGAAAAAGTCAAAGCAAAAAGCATTGACGGCTACGTCGTGGGCGGCTGTCAAAGATACTTCGAATGCAAGGTCGTAGGTGCTGTTCCCATGGGGGATATGGATTTGAAAGACGTTGAAAAGTGGTATCCGCAAAAGGATTTACACACGTTTTATTTTGGAGAAATAATCGAGGAATACTGATGAAAATTTGGGCAAAAGTTATGAAAGGCGACAAGATTTTGCGTGACGTCATATATGAAAGCGAGCTTTCTTTGACGCCGTCAAATTTCACTAGAATGTTGCAAGATATATCCTACAAAGTGGACGTGGCAACGCCCGTTACGCTTCCGACGCACTTCAAACATTTTGAAAAATTCAACCGCGTAAAATACCTTCCTCGCGATTTCATAGAAGAGGTCGAATTCACTTCTTTCGTGCTTGAAAGGGTTATCGAAAAGCCGAAACCAAAGCAATTTTATATTTGAGCTCCATCAAATGCAAATCAAATTCGATTGACAAAACACAATGTTTATCATATCAAAACGCACGCATAAAGCGTGCGTTTTGCAACTTATTTAAAAATATCGAGCGCAAGGAATATAAGCGGAAGTTTGACGAATACTAGCATAAAACGGAGGCTTTATGGCAGTTGGAATCGTAAGAAGAATAGACGAGCTCGGACGTATAGTTATCCCCAAAGAAATGCGAAAAACCATGCGTTTGCAAGTGGGGGACGAAATGGAAATATCCGCAAACGACGAAGGTTTGACGCTCAAAAGATATACGGGGTTTCAAAGCGTGTTGCCCTCTTTGAAGGCGTTGGCAAAAGCACTTGCGAGCGCGACGGGCAAAGACGTTTTGATTTTGAGCGCAAGCGAAGTCGTGCTTTGCGAAGGAAACAACAAAAAGAGATTTGTCGGCGCGCGCCTTACGGGCGACTTTTCCGATCTGATAAGAAAGCGCAATCGCGAGAGCGTGTCGGGAGATTTTTCCAAAGTGTTTGAAAACGTGGACGGACAAGGATATATCGTTTGCGAACCCGTGGTGTCGGGCGGCGATTTTTTCGGCTGCGTCGCGCTTGTTTCAGAGGTTGAAATAGCGGACGAGCAAAAGACCTATCTCAATTTTTGCGCCGAGATGATATCGGCAACGCTTTGCGAATGAAAGGGGCAAAGGCGCATAGCAAAAACTCAAAACGCATCGCGTCGGGTGCAGGCGTGTTGCTCATCGGCAGCGTCGTTGCAAAAATGCTCGGTGCGCTTTATCGCATACCGCTCACGAACATACTCGGCGCAGAGGGTATGGGCATGTATCAGCTCGTGTTTCCCGTGTACGCACTTTTTATGGTGCTTGCAACGGCGGGGATTCCCACCGCGCTTTCGCGTATGGTTGCCGAAAAGAGAGCAATCGGCGAGGACACCAAAAAATATTTGGGGGTCGCAATGCTCTCGCTTTTCGTTTTGGGGCTTGCGTTTGCCGCCGTTATGGCGGGAGCGTCGAGGTTTTTGGCGGCAAGACAGGGCAATGCCGACACATATCCGGGATTTTTGGTTATTGCCCCGGCAATCGTGTGCGTGTGCGTGATTTCTGGGTTCAGAGGCTGGTTCCAAGGTGAAATGTATATGCTTCCCACTGCGCTTTCAAACGTTGTGGAGCAGGTTGTAAAACTGTCGGTGGGGCTTGCGCTTTCGTATGCGCTGATAAAAAAAAGCGTAATTTATGCCGTGTGCGGTGCGCTTTTGGGCGTGACAATAAGCGAAATCGTAACCGTGATATATATGCTTGCAACCTATTTTGTGCGCTCGAAAAAGCAAAAAAGCGGCGAAAAAGTCAAATTGAACGTAACGAGACAAGACGTCAAAGACGTGTTACACGTTGCGCTTCCCATTGCGGCGGTTGCCATGCTTATGCCGCTGTCGAGTTTCTTTGACAGCGTGATAATCGTCAACATGCTCAAAGCGTTCGGGCTTGAAAAGAACGTTGCTACGGCGCAATACGGCATAATGTCGGGGCCTGTCAATTCGCTTATCAACATGCCCGTGGTTGCGATAATGTCGCTTGCGGTTGCAATCGTGCCGTCGGTGTCGGCGTCGAGAGTTACGAGGGATATAGACGGCGTTATGCTCAAAAGCAGTCTTTGCGTGCGTCTTGCCTATCTTTTCGGAATACCGTGCGCGTTTTTTCTTGCAGTGTTTTCAAAAAATATTATAGGAGCGATTTATCCGTCGTTATCCGCACAAGACGCGCAAGTTGCGCAAAACGTACTTCTCATATCTTCGGCAAACGTGGTGTTTTTGTCTGTGATGCAAATTTACGTTTCTTTGCTGCAAGCGCTCGACAAAACGAAATACGCCGTTTTGAGCCTTGCCGTCGCAATAATCGTCAAGATTGCGCTTGATGTTTTGCTTACGAAATATATCGGTATAAACGGCGCTGCGGTTGCGTCGCTTGCCTTGCCTACGACGGCTTATTTTTGCACGCTTATATCCTATTATAAAATATGTGGGCTTCGTCTTGAAAAAAACGTTGGTCTAAATCTCGTTTCGGGTGTTATAATGGCGTTGTGCGGAATTGCGATACAATCCTTTGTGAAAAACGACGTCGTTGCGCTCGCCGTAGGATTTACGGTATGCGCGCTCGTTTACGTGTGGCTCGCGTTTTTGTTGAATCTCGTGAGCAAGGACGACATTCCGCATCTTCCGCTCAAAAAACTTCTTTGGGCGTTGCACAGAACAATCAGATTTTGGGAGTATAACAATGAAACTCGATGACGTATTGAAAGGCTCGTATCAACGTTACATAGCCGCGGATTTTTTGTCTACGGTTTTTTTCAACAAGCGCATACCGCTGGTGATAGACGGCGTTGAAAAGAGCAACGCAAACGATATAAAACAAAAACTTCTCGACGTGTACGGCGATATCGAACTCACCGTCGAAAAGGACGGCGAGGACAAATGCGTTTTAACGTCGCAAATAAGCGGTGACGAGGACGTTATTATTGCGCCGAGCGTCGCGCTTGTGGATTGCAAACGTTTCGACTTTTCCGACCTCGAACAAATCATGCACCGTTTGCGCGCCGACGACGGGTGCGAATGGGACAGAGCGCAAACCCACGAGAGTATAAGAATCAACCTCATCGAAGAGGCATACGAACTTGTCGACGCAATCGACAGAAAGGATGCCGACGATATGAAAGAGGAGTGCGGCGACGTGCTTATGCAAGCGGTGTTCCATGCCGAGATTGCGCAAAAAGAGGGCGATTTCGGTTATATGGATATGATAACGGGACTTTGTAGAAAACTCATCGACCGCCATACCCACATTTTCGGAAGCAACCACGCAAACAATGCCGACGAGGCTCTTGTGTTCTGGGAGGCAGCAAAAAAGACAGAAAAACACTATAAATCCGCGTCCGACCAAATGGAAAGAGTACCGAAGAATTTTCCTGCGTTGCTTTATGCCGAGAAGATACAAAAATACGCAAAGAAAGCGGGATTCGATTGGGACGACGTGAGCGGTGCGTATCAAAAGATTGCCGAGGAAACCGAGGAACTCAAAACCGCAGACGACGCACACAGAGTCGAAGAGGGCGGCGATTTGCTTTTTGCCGTCGTCAACGCCTTGCGCTTTTACAAAGTTGAACCCGAACTTGCTTTGAGCGAAGCAAACAAGAAATTCGTGCGCAGATTCACCGCCGTCGAAAACGCCGTCAAAGCAAGCGGCAAGGACATGAAAGAGTGTTCGCTCGACGAGTTGGACGCAATCTGGAATCGGGTAAAACAACAAGAAAAACAAAACGACAAGCTATAATCTATATTGCACAAAACGCACATTAAGCTGTCGTTTTGGATATATAAACTACTTGTTATGCAACTTAAAATAGGCAACGTACAACTTGACAACAACGTGTTGTTCGCACCGATCGCGGGATTTTCCGAGGTCGGTTTTCGGCATATGTGTTCAAAGTACGGAGCCGGACTTACGTACACCGAACTTGTCAGCGCAAAGGGACTTTGCTACGGCAACAAGGGCACGGAGGAGTTGCTTGCAAGAGAAGATTTTTCAACGCCTTGCGCCGTTCAGCTTTTCGGCAGCGATCCCGAATTTATGTACAAAGCCGCAAAGGACGAAAGACTTGCAAATTTTGAAATCGTGGATATAAACATGGGCTGTCCCGTCAAAAAGGTTTTCAACAACGGCGACGGAAGCGCGCTTATGAAAAATCCCGATTTGATTTGCGAAGTGGTGCAAGCGGTGCGTGAGGGCGCAAAACGTCCCGTAACCGTAAAAATGCGCGCAGGCGTAGAAAGCGGAAAACCCAATGCTGTGGAGTGTGCGTTGGCGGCGCAAAAGGGCGGAGCGAGCGCAGTGTGCGTGCACCCGAGATACAGAGAACAGTTTTACAGCGGTGTTGCCGACCACACTATAACGAAAGCGGTTAAAGAGGCACTCGATATTCCCGTCATCGCGAACGGCGACATAGTCGATTTGCAAAGTCTTGAAAGAGTGCGCGATATTACGGGTGCAGACGGTTTTATGATTGCAAGAGGCGCACTCGGCAGACCGTGGATTTTTGCCGAGCTTCAAGGCAGGGACGCATCTCACGACACGGGGCGCGACATATACGAACACATCTCGGTTTTGCAAAAATATATGAGCGATTTTACGGTTGCAAACGTGATGAAACTTCAACTTTGCTATTATGCAAAAGGCGGCCGCTACGCAAAAGCCGTGCGTGTCGAAATCGGCAAAGCAAAGGCAATCGAGGACATTTTTGCAATCGTAGAAAAGTACTTTTTTTGAGAATTTTGTCGAAAAAAGTCGATATGGATTATTTTTATTTTACGAGTGTCTGATAAATATATTTTTTTATTGGCGAAATAAAAAACAAATTGACGATTTTATATACATAAGTGTAACATAAATATAGTTTTTGTACGGTGGTGCCGCTCGTGGACGTTTTTAAATTCAATTTAATATTAAAACAATGCGAGCGCGACAACAAGGCATTCGAAACGCTGTTCGATTTTTATTATCCGAGAATCAAACTGCATATTCACAAAAAATTTCCCGACGCATGCGCCGACGACGTTGCGCAGGAATTCTTTTTGCAACTTATGAAATCGCACGGATTTAAATACGTGCAAAATCCGACGGCGTGGGTTTTTGCGTGCTGCGACAATATCGCAAAGCGCATGCTTATAGGTGAAAGCGCGACGCTTCCGCTGTTGGTGTCCGAAAACTATTCGGTGTCCGAGGATCTTGTCGAAACGGAGATTTTGAACGATCAGGCAAAACGCGTTTTCGACGCTTTGGGCGACGATTGCACGAAAAAGATATTCTACTTGTATTATTGGGAAGGTTACAATCTGCGAGAAATCGCGCAACTTCTCTCACTCAATATAAGCACGATAAAACAGCGTCACGCAAGGGGCATAAAGAAAGTAAAAAACTTGCTTTGAAATGTAACCAAATCGCAAAGACCGTCACTCTTATAATGTGACTAAAAAATCACAAAGGTGGGAAAATGAAAACACAACTCAAAGTGTCAATCGTCGTTTTCGCCGTGGTATTTTTTGCGGCAACGCTCTTTGCGATGCTCTATGTAGGTGGAGTGGCAGAGGCATTTACGCAAGAAGAACTTGACGAATGCGACAGACTTTTCGTTGAGGCGGTGGGCGAAACCATCGATTAAAACGGAGAAACAGGCAGTTTTGCCGCAAACAAGAGGATGATATACGACGTTGCTCTTCACGAGCTGGGCTTTGTGTACTCGTACACGAACGCGCAAGGTGACGGTTATGCGGTTATACTCGTGCTCGAACAGCCGGTTGTAAGCGAGATCGTCGAAGGCAAAGATCCTTATGCAAATCTTCAAGGACTGCCTATATACGTCAATCAGTTTACATATGCAGGCTACCGAGACGGTGAATTCACGTTTGCGAACGGTGTGGTGATGACAAAGGAAGAAGTCGATTGTCTGAACGGCGTGCGCGGCGTCGGCGACCTCACGCAATCCGAATCGGTCGTGAACTACGTTTCAAAAACCGACAACAAGCAAACCGCGATAAAAAATCATCCGGGCTACTATCAACCCGAGTCTAGTTTGCCGTCGGGATGCACGGCGGTGGCGGCTGCGAACGTCATCGGATATTACGATAGGCTTGTCCCCGATCTGATCCCCGATTATGACGCAGCTATAACAATCGGCACAACCTACACGTATAAATCGCAAAACAGCACCATCGTTTCGCTTATGACAAATCTTTACACTTTTATCGGTGTAAACGCAACGACGGGCGCAACCGTGAGTAAGTTCAAATACGGACTGCGCGGATATTGCGCGAGTACGGGAACGAACGTGACCTTTGCGGGCGTCATGTCGGGAAGTACCCTCGACTACGGCAAGGCTGCGCAAATCTTCCTTGCGGAAAAGCCGGTTGTTCTTTTCGTGCAAGGCTTCCAGTTCGCGACGATCAATAGCGAAGGGAATGCGGACACGTATAAAACTTATACCGGCAACGGTTCGCACGCCGTGGTGGCGTTCGAACTTCGAGAAATCGTTTATACGCTGGCCAACGGCTCAACAACGACCAATCGCCTTGTAAAAATAGCCACCGGCTATAGAGACGTGGCAAAAGCATATTTGAATTTGTCCTCAACCGCAATATCCGATGCATTCGTTGTCAACATAATGTGACGATATAAGGAGAAACATGAAACGCAACGAGAAATTTGCACAACTTGCAAACGACAGTTTAAAACAATATGAAAACGACGACGTCAAGCGTGCGCTTTTGGATAAAAACCAAAAGCGCATCGACGCGCGCAAAAAAGAACGTATAGCCCAAAACAAAAAGACTTTCGGTTCAAAGTATTTCGCGCTTTCTCTGACGTCCGTCGCATGCGTTTTGCTTGTGGTGGTCTCTCTCGTTTGCGTTTATCTCAATCCCACAAACACGCCCGGATTTGCGGACGACGATTGGTATCCGCACGTGCCCGTGTCTCTTAAAGAGATGAACGACGCGATATTCGATTACAAAATCGCACCGCCTTTTTACAACAGCGCAAGTTTAATGAAAGACTTCGACAATATTACACCTCTTATGTACGTCGTGGATTTTTCCGATAGCGAAGAGGAAGATTTCGAGTATTACACGGGGATGCTTAAATTGTCGATAAACTCGTATTTGTTTGAACATCATTCATTCGAAACGAGCAAAAAAGCGGAGTTGCCGTTCGGCTCATTCAGCTACAACGAAGAAATCGAAGAGTCGCAAGACGACGGATTCATCTCTTACAACTATCACATCACGGCGTGGGGCGTGTGGAAAAACAGAATGTTGGAGTTCGAGTTCGAGTGTATCACAATATACGAAGACCATTGCAATCCGGCATATCTAATCAACCAAGTGATGCGCGAGAAAACGTCCGAAGAAAAGGCGCGGCAGCTTGCTCCGCTCGAAAGCGTGGAAAAATGGATACCGTTCAGATCGGACAAGTCCGAAGATAAAACAACACAAACAATCAAAAAACAATCCCGCCTTTACGACGGTGGTGTTTTGTTTTTGACCAATTTATACAAAAAAGTACAAAAAACACAATATTTTTTCAAAAATATGTAACCAAATCCAAATTTTCCCTACTCTAACTCATATACGCGCAAAACGCAAGGTTTTTTAGTTCCGTACCTTTTCTCCAAAAATTTTACGGCTTACCGTGTTTGCGCGTATTTATGCGGGGAGAGCGCGTCCAAAGAGGACTTGTCCCCTTTAGACGCGCTTAAAATGTTTTTTATCGGGCGCGTTTTGCGTCCTTTTTTTTATTGCTAAAAGCGAGATTTTGAGATTGATTATAATATATCTATGTGCTAAAATAGCAGTATGAACACACAAAAATTCGACGTTATCGTTATAGGCGGCGGCGCAAGCGGATTGTTTTTGGCAAGCCAACTTCCCCCGTCGATGAGAGTTGCCGTTGTCGAAAGCAACGAGCGCGTGGGCAAAAAACTGCTCGCCACGGGAAACGGCAAGTGCAACCTCACAAACCTCGACATGAACATCGTGCACTACAACAAGCCGAGTTTCGTCGAGAGTTTTCTCGACCGTTTCGACGCGCACGACACCATCGCTACGTTTGAAAAAATGGGACTTGTCACAAAGGTTATCGACAAGCGCGTTTATCCGTACAGCGAATGTGCGTCAACCGTCCTTGACGTGTTGAGAAAGGCGTTGGAGCGCAACGCAACGCAAGTGTTTACATCGCACTTCGTCAACTCCGTCGAAAGTTTCAACGACGCCTTTACGGTGAGCGGAATAGTCAAGGTCGAGGGCAAACCCAATCAATCGTTTGCTTACGACTCCGACGTCGTGGTGCTTGCCACCGGCTCGCCTGCGACGTTCGGCAAGGACAGTACGGCTCTTTACGTCGCGCTCGGACATCACGCAAGAGCGATGACGCCGTCCCTCGTGCCTATAAAGACGAACAAAGAACCTCTCAAAAACTTGCAAGGCGTTCGTGTGAAAGCGGGCGTGCGCATAGGCTATCGCTATGAAACCGGCGAGGTGCTTTTCAAAGATTTCGGTGTGAGCGGAATTGCGGCGTTCAATCTTTCAAGCGAGATCGCAAGGGGCAGGGCAAAGATCGGAGATATGCTCACGATCGATTTTATGCCGGAGTATTCAAAAGCGGAAGTCGAGGACATTCTGACAAAGCGCAACAACAACGGCACGGTTGCAGAATTGTTGCTGGGCACCTTTCACAGCAAGGTGCAAGAGCGCATAATTCGGGCTGCCGGATGCGACGCAAACGATCCTGCTCAAAGCAAAATCGGCGCAATCGCAAACGCTATCAAAAACTACAAATTCACCATCGAAGGTCTTGGCGACGCATCCCTTGCGCAAGCAATGTCGGGAGGTTTGGATCCGCGCGAATTCGACGACAATCTTATGTCGCTCAAAGTCAAAAACGCATACGCGACGGGCGAAGCTCTCGATATCGACGGCGACTCGGGCGGATACAATTTGCAATGGGCGTTTTCAAGCGCAAAAGCCGTTGCAAGCGCGATACTCAAAAACAGATTTTGACACAAACGGCATTTTATCAATGCAAAATATATAGATAAAGAGGTGTTTTATGGCATATACACAAACAAACGAAGTTACTAATACCGTTGAAATCGAAATGGCGGACGGCGGCAAAATCGTTGTCGAACTCGACGAAAAATCCGCACCTATCACGGTCAAGAATTTTCAAAAACTCGTGTCGCAACACTTTTACGACGGACTTATTTTCCACAGAGTCATATCCGGATTTATGATTCAAGGCGGCGATCCGCAAGGCACGGGTATGGGCGGCAGCGAGGAAACCATAAAAGGCGAATTCAAAATCAACGGCGTTGCAAATCCCGTTTCGCACGAAAGGGGAGTAATCTCCATGGCACGTTCTCAATTTTACAATTCCGCATCGTCGCAATTTTTCATTTGCCATGCGGACGCAAAGTTTTTGGACGGACAATATGCGGCGTTCGGCAAAGTCGTCGAAGGTATGGACGTTGTGGACCGCATCGCAGACACTCCGACAAACAGAGACGACAGACCGCTTTGCGAGCAAAAAATGAAGCAAGTGCGCTTTGTCAAAGCCAACTGATTTTAATGCAATCGAAACCGTACGTAAGCCGAGCGAAAAACCGCTCGGCTTTTCGTTTGGCAAAGAGAATTTTTGTCAAAATATAATGAAACAATGTGTCTTTTGATATTTACAAGACAAGTTTTTTCGTATAAAATGTACAAGTGTACGAATTCCGTGCAACCGAGAAAACAGGGGGCAATTATGAAGAAAGTTTTGACAGTTTTCATTGCCGTAATTTTGGTGGCACTCACCGCGTTTTGGTGTGTTGCCTGCGACGAAAAAAACGGCGACGCAAGCGAAGGGAAGCTCAATATCGTATTCCTCGGCGATTCAATCGCTGAAGCGTTGATAGGCGCGTCTCCCGTCAGCGAACGCGACAATTACGGCTACTACGCTTTGGTGGGAAGAACCAACGGTTACAACTACTACAACCACTCCATGTCGGGACACCTTACGTCCGGCAATATGGCGAACAAGGCGGGCGAAGGTCTGCTCGAAGTCATATCCAGAGAAACGGAAAAAGCAACGCTCATTCGCACGCATATCGCCGAGGCGGACGTCATCCACATTTCCGTTTTGGGCAACAACATTTTGCAATACAGCCTCGGCTCGTTGATGCTCGAAATGGCGGACAGACTTGCGAATATCGCTCCCGGCAGTCCCGAAAGCTGGTATCAATCCTGTTTCGACAGAGAAGAAGACGAGCAAACAAGAATCGCCCTCAAAGAGTACTATGCGGACGACAAATCTTTGTTTGATTATTTGCACGACGGCGGTACGCTTGACAACGTGCGTCCTTCCATTTGGTCGGGCGACGGCGAAACAATCAGCTTCGGCGACCGTTTCGACGGCAAAAATCCCTACACGATAGACCCGAAATTCAATTTTCCGCCCACATATCAAAATATCGTTGACATCGTGGCAAAATTGCGCGAACTCAATCCCGATGCAAAAATAATCTTCCAAAAAGTTTACAACCCCGTTTACGAGGGCACGACGCTTATCACCAAATGGGAGTATCAGGCACTTGCCGAAAAAGGCTACGACACCATCGCAAAGGTAAGAGAGCTTGCAGGACATTTGCTTGGCTATCTCAACGGCATGCTTGACGAATACAACGAAAAAAATCCCGACAACACCGTTTATACACTCGACATATACAAAGCGTTTGACGACGTAACCAAGTCCGACGTCAAAGACGGCGTTGTAGACTTGTCCGCAAACAGCCTCGGCAGATCTCTTATCTACCAAGACTTTACGCACCCGTCCAATTTCGGACACGCCGTGATTGCGGAACAAACGCAAAAAATGCTCGAAGAAATGGGCATCGCATCCGCCGATGCGCTTGAAAAATACAAAGAAATCAAGTGCGATCAGCTCGACAGAATTTATTCGGGCGTCGAAGGTTTCGATATTCAAGCGGCAAAAGCCGCGGTCAATTCCGCAACCACGTATTACGCAACGACAAGAGCGTATTTCGACAAGACGGACGGTTATACGCCGGTCAACTATTGACGAGGAGGGAAGAAAAATGAAAAAGACAACCGCTAGAATAATCACGACAGTTATCGCCCTCGTTTTGCTTTTCTCTTGCGTATTCGCACTTTGCGCTTGCAACGAAAAGGAAGGAAATACCGCCGTTTTCAAAAGCGACACTCGCTATGCCGTGGACTACGAAAATCTCAATATGATGGATATGAACAAAACTCTTGTTCGTGTCATCGTCAACGCGGCAATCGACAAGGACAACACATATTTCGAGTTTAAGACGGACGGAACGATGCATATGCAAGTTCAAACCAAAGCCGGCTTGTTTAAAAACGTCAACGGCTTGTTGACAAACTTAGGCGTCGATATTTCCTCCGCGCTTTCGAGTTTCGACGTCAAAACAAGCGTTGACAAATACGTCGAACCCATGTTCCCCGGCTTCACGCAAAAGCTCGAATCTTACGATTTGCAAGGTGCGCTCGGACTTATAAAACACAGCCTCGGCTTCAACATCGAAGGGCTCGATTTGACGGACGCAAAGGTCAAAGAGGCAGTCAAGTACGTCGGCGACAATATGGCTCTTCCTGCCGACCTTCTCGACGCAATCCCCCAAGACACCGTCCTCAAACTCACCCTTGACACGCAATATGCCATCCGCGACTTGACCGCTTCCGACGGCACGCAATTCCGTGCAATTTACCTCGGATACAAAGTCAAAGACAATCCCCAAACCGCACCTTTCGGAATCTTCACACTCAAAGACAACGACGCTTCCGCAAATTTGTCGATTGAGTTTATGAATATCCACATCGCAATCAAAACCGCCTAAAACCGCCCGATTGAGCGAATAGCTTTGTCAAAAGCACTCCGTGATAGCTGCGGAGTGCTTTTTCAGCCTCTACAAGAGTGTAGGGGAAGTACTTTAAATTGCAATTTTCCCCTTTCCTCACGTGTTTTCCCTATCACCGTTCCCCCTCTGCGTGACCTTGAGGGAACCCACGGTGACCGCGTAGCGGGGGACAACACTCAGCACTCGCATAGATTGCTATCGTTCTCTTTTTATGTCACTCGTTCGCGGACGAAAAAACCAAACTCGTCCGCTCACTTGTACTTTACGTCAAGCTTGGCGTTCGCTATCTCGCCGCCTTGCGGCTCGCACTCCGAATAAGCACATTCCGTTAATAAGTACACCCTGAATAAGCGTTCGTTTATCCGCAATCCAAACGCAGTTTGGATATCATCGTGCTTGTGCGATATCATCACGCAGTGATATCACCGCCACAGGCGATATCATTTATTATTCCGCAACTGCAACAAAGTTGCAATATCACTTGCGCAAAGCGCAGATATCACTGTTGCCGGCGGCAATAATGACGCCTATTTCGCTCTTTTGCTTGACAGCATTATTTGTTTTATTTATAATGGTTTAGCATTTATATATTTATATATAGTAGATAGCAAAAAAATAAAAGTCCTAAGAGACGGAGGAATATCATCATGAAACAAACCTACCAACCCAAGAAAAGACAAAGAAGCAAAGTCCACGGATTCCGTGAAAGAATGTCCTCGAAGAGCGGCAGAAACGTCCTTAAAAGACGTCGCAACAGAGGCAGAAAGAAACTCAGCGCATAAGGCGTAATCCGACATGCAAAAGCAATTCAGACTCAAAAAGAGGGCTGCGTTTGCCTACGTTTACCGCAAAGGCGAAAAAACGGCTGCAAGGGACTTGTTGCTTTTGAGCGCAAAATCCAAAGAGGGATTGAAAATCGGGTTGTCCGTGTCCAAAAAGGTTGGCAATGCCGTCACTCGCAACCACGTCAAGAGGCTGATTCGAGAGGCGTTGAAACCCATTATGGACAGAATCGACGACGGTTATATGTACGTTATCGTGGCATATCCGTCCATTGCCGAGAAAGATTTTTTCTCGGTGTCGAAGTCGGTCGAGCAAGCGTTTTTACGTGCGGAGAAACTCAGATGATAAAGAGATTTTGTCTGTTTCTTTTGCTGTTGTATAAGCGCACATTATCGCCGATAACGGGCAATCATTGCGCATACACTCCGACGTGTTCTATGTATTCGTATGATGCGATCAGCAAGTACGGCGCATTTGTCGGCATCCTTTTGACGATTGAAAGACTGCTTCGTTGCACTCCGTTTGCAAAGGGCGGCTTCGATCCCGTCAGAGAGAACTATCGAGGAAAAATCAAATGGTTAATATGAGTTATCCGCGCAAACGAAAATTGCAGATATATCTTATAGCGGCATTGATCGCTATATTGTGCTGCATTCTTGTTGCGTGCAACAGCGACAACTCCTATAGCGTTGCGGGCGAAAACGTCAGCGAACCCACTCACTTCATGGCAAAGTTCATGATAACTATCAACAATGCCCTCGGCGGCGGCGTTGCGAGTTTCGGGTGGACGGTCGTTTTGTTTACGGTGATACTGCGTCTTATCCTTTCTCCTCTCGATATTTGGCAAAAGGTCATTTCGAGAAGAAACAACAAGGCCATGGAACGCATGAAACCGCAACTGGAAGCCTTGCAAGCAAGATATGCCGACGACAAGCAAAGATTGCAACAAGAACAGATGGCGCTCTACAAAAAAGAGAAGTATTCCACGATGGGCATGTGCTTGCCCACAATCGTGACTTTCGTTGTGTTCTTCGTCGTCTTTGCCGGATTCAGACAAATGGTCGGTTATCAATTTGCAAAGGACTACAAAGAGTGTGTCAAGGCGTACAACACCTCGATTGCCGAACAAATCGAAGCAAACAAAGACGCCGATTACATCGTTGACAACGGCGACGGCAAGTGGGATATCGACGATGTTGCAAAGACCGAGTCGGGTGCGGATTTCTACGCTGCGGCAAAGAAAAACGCTCAACACGCCGTTTACAATGTTTATTATTCCGAAGACCAAGTCACGATAAGAAGTTTTCTTTGGATTAAAAACATCTTTGTTTCGGACAACTGGGCGCAAGCGGTTCCCGACTTTGCGACCGTAACCGGACAAAAGGGTATGGCAACGTCCAAACTTACGGGCATCACCATTGACGAGTACAACGACGTCATGGCGGACGTTCTCGGTACGGGCGGCTACGGCAAGGACGGCAAATGGAACGGCTTGCTCATTCTTCCCATCCTGTCGATAGCACTCAGTTTTCTTTCCACAAAATTGCTTTCGGGCTCTCAGGCACAACCCCCTGCGCCTCCGCAGGACGCTCAAGGCGAGGGTGCGGAGAAAGCCCAGTCGCAACAACAAACTATGAAGATGATGCAATACGTCATGCCCATAATGATGGGCGTGTTCGCACTGTTCTATTCGGGTGCGTTTGCGCTTTATATGTTCACAAGTTCGTTATGCGCGATTCTGTTCCAACTCACTTTCAATCTTATCGCAAAACTCGTCGATAAGAGCAGAGAGGGGGCAAGCGGAGTTGCAAAAAGATAGGAGTTAAAATGGAAAAATCAATAGAAACACAAGCTTCGTCCGTCGATCTCGCAGTCGAGAAGGCGTTGGTGGAGCTGGGTGTATCAAAAGATAAGGTTGACGTGGAAGTCGTCTCGAAGGGCGGACTCTTTTCCAAAGCAAAGGTCAGAGTCACCGTCAAGGATTCCGTCGCCGACAAGATGGCGGAGTTCTTCAACGGCACGCTCTCGCGCATGGGGCTTGTGTCCCGCGCAACCGTAGAGGACAAAAACGGCACGCTTTATATCACGATCAGCGGCGACGACAGCGGCGTTGCGATAGGATACAGAGGAGAGGCGCTCGACGCATTCCAATATCTTGCGCTCACCTTCCTCAACGAGCAAAAATGCGATTTCAAAAAAGTGGTTGTCGATTGCGAAAACTACCGTGAAAAGCGCAGAGAAACGCTCACCGCACTCGCTCTCAAACTTGCTCAAAAGGCACTTCGTCTGCAAAGAAAGATTGCCCTTGAACCCATGAATCCGTTTGAAAGACGCATTATCCACAGCGCACTTGCTGACAGCGATATTGCAGAAACCACAAGCGACGGCGAAGAACCCAATCGTTATATCGTCATCATCCCCAAGGGTGTTGAGCTCAAAGACCAACGCCCCCTTAAAAACGGCGAAAGAGAGCCGAAAAAGAACGGCAAGAAAGGCGGCAGAGATTCTCGCAGAGGCGACCGCAAGGATTTCAAAGGCAGAAGAGATACGCGCGAGCGTAAACCCAGAGAGGAAGCGCCCGAAGCGCCGGACGGAAGAGTTTATCGCGGTTATTTCACCGAGCAAGACGATTTCGTGAAACCGGTTGCACAATCCGGACCGCCCAAATTCAAGAGCTTCGGCGGCAAAAAGAAGTTCTAAAAATTCCGAAAGGAAAAACTTATGAGTACGATAGCGGCAATTTCATCACCGATAGGTGCAGGTGGTATCGGCATAGTGCGCGTGTCCGGAGAGGACGCGCTTGCAATTGCCGATGCCGTTTTCATTTTTGCGCATAAAAACGCTCGAAAGAGCGGCGATTCGTCGTGCGAAAATTTGCAAGACCGCATAGACGAGAAAAAAGAAAACGGACTTCGCGAGGAATGGAAACCGCTTTATATGAATTTCGGCACGTTCGATGCGGGTGATTTTTGCGACAAGGGCTATGCCGTTTATTTCCCTGCAGGACGTTCGTATACGGGGGAGGATACGGTTGAGTTTTATTTGCACGGCGGCGTGCGCATTATGCAAGGCGCGCTCGACGCACTGTTGCGTCACGGCGCAGTCATGGCAAAAAACGGCGAGTTTACAAAACGCGCGTTTCTCAACGGAAGGCTGTCGCTTGCCGATGCCGAAGGCGTCATCGATATGATAAACGCAGAGAGCGTTGCCGGCGTTAAAGCGGCGTACAGGCTCATGCAAGGCAACGTGTCGAAGTGTATCGACCTTATTCTCGAAAAGCTGGGCACGCTCATCGCAACGCTCGAAGCAACTCTCGATTATCCCGACGAAATGGAAGACGAGGTTTTGCCAACGCTTTCCGATTCTATAGAAGAAATACTTGACGACGTAAACAAACTCATCTCTACCGCAAAGAGCGGACGTATTGCAAAACACGGCATAAACGTTGCGCTTGCCGGCAATCCGAACGCAGGCAAATCGTCGCTTATGAACGCACTGCTCAAAGAGGACAGAGCAATCGTAACCGACGTCGCAGGCACGACGAGAGATACCGTAGAGGATAGTTTCGAGTGCGACGGCGTGAGAATCAACCTCATAGACACGGCAGGCATAAGAGAGAGCGACGACGTTGTAGAATCCAAGGGTATAGAGAGGGCAAAGCGCGCTTTCGAGGGTGCGGACGTGATATTGCACGTCATCGATACAACTGCCCCCGACGATACCGATTGGGATTTTTCGGGCAAGACGGTTTTTGAAGTTTACAACAAATGCGACGTGTCCCGCTTTGACAAAAAGTGCGCCGACAACGAGTTCGAGATAAGCGCAAAAACAGGCGAAGGCGTTGACCGTCTTGCGCATGCGATAGCCAAATTATACGCCGAAAACAAGATAGGCGACGGCGAAATAATTACATCGGAAAGACACATATCGGCACTTTACGAAGCAAAAACGGCACTTGAAAGTGCGATTGCGTCGCTTGACGATACGATAGACTGCACGCTTATCGATTTGAGAAGGGCATACGACGCGCTCGGAGAAATCACGGGCAAGACGGCAACGCAAGACGTTGTGAACAGTATATTCTCAAAATTCTGCGTTGGCAAATAACTCTTTGCGACACCGAGCAATCGCAAATCGATTGCAAACGTTTTGTACGTGTTATAAAACGTATATATAGTTTAATACGACTATAAATCGGCGTTTGTTTAAACGACAAACGGAATAAAACATGATATGGAAAAATTTGACGTCGTTGTCATAGGCGGCGGACACGCAGGTGTCGAAGCCGCGCTTGCAAGCGCAAGACTGAATAAAAAAACTTTGATGCTGTGCCTCGATTTCGGCACCGTTTCTTTTATGCCGTGTAATCCTGCCATAGGTGGTACGGCAAAGGGACATCTCGTCAAAGAAATCGACGCGCTCGGCGGACAAATGGGGCTTTCTGCGGACAAGGCGCTTTTGCAAATCAAAACGCTCAATTCGGCAAAAGGGCCTGCCGTATTTTCTCTTCGCGGACAAGAGGATAAGGCGCTTTATCACGAGATTATGCTCGACGTGGTGAGAAATACGCCGAATCTTACCGTGCTCGACAAAGAAGCGTGCGAAGTCGCAACGAAGGACGGAAAGGTCGAAGGCGTGATCACGACGGACGGCGAAAGATACGATTGTAAGGCTGTCGTGCTTGCGACGGGCGTGTATCTCAACGGTGAGATTATCATCGGCGACTACGTCAAAAAGAGCGGGCCGAGCGGTTTTAGGGCGGCAAATCTCCTTACCGACAGCCTCAAAAAACTCGGCGTGCCCATGCGAAGATTTAAGACGGGAACGCCTGCTAGAATTTACCGCGACAGCATAGATTTTTCAAAAATGGAAATTCAGTTGGGGGATAACAGCGACAGATTTTCCTTTATGTCGCCACGCTCGACGTTTGTGGAAGAACCGTGCTATCTCACATATACCAACGAAAAAACGCACAAAATCATCCTTGACAACATAGACAGAAGTCCGCTTTACAACGGAACGATTTTGTCGATAGGCCCGCGCTATTGCCCGTCCATTGAAACGAAGGTCATGCGATTCAAAGACAAAGAACGTCACCAGATTTTTGTCGAACCGGAAGGCGCAAACAGCGAAGAAATGTACGTGCAAGGCATGTCAACATCTCTTCCGCACGACGTGCAGGAGCAAATGTATCGCACTTTGCCGGGGCTTGAAAATTGTCGCTTTGCAAAATACGGCTACGCAATAGAGTATGATTGTCTCGATCCTCTCGGGATGTTTCCTTCGCTTGAAAGCAAGGCGGTGGAGGGATTATTCTCGGCAGGGCAGATGAACGGAAGCAGCGGATACGAAGAAGCGGCGGCGCAAGGTCTTATCGCCGGAATAAACGCCGCGCGTAAGGTTGACGGGAAAGAGCCGCTCGTTCTCGGCAGAGACGAGGCGTATATAGGCGTTCTTATAGACGACCTTGTCACCAAAGGCACAAACGAGCCTTATCGTATGATGACGGCACGCGCGGAACATCGCATAATGCTTCGCCAAGACAATGCGGATATGCGACTTACGCCGATAGGCAGACAAATCGGACTCGTTGACGATGCAAGATACGCGCGTTATCTTGAAAAGAAACGCATGATAGAAAACGTGCTTGCCGCATCGCAAAAAACCGTGCAACGAAACAAGATTGAAAGTTTGTTTGCGCGTATAGGAGAGGAAATTCCGCAAAAAACGCCGACTTTGGCGGAGTTGTGCAGGCGCCCTGCCGTTACACATACCGACGTAAAAGAATTTATCGATTTCGATTGCGACGACGAGGCGTTGTCCGCGGCGGTTGTAGAGCTTAAATACGAGGGATACCTCAAAAAAGAGCAAGCTGCGGTGAACGAGCAAAAACGACTTGAAAACAAACTCATTCCCAAAGATTTCGATTATGAGTCGATAAAAGCTCTTCGCATCGAGGCAAGACAAAAGCTGTCCGAAATTCGTCCGCTAAATCTCGGACAGGCATCGAGAATTTCGGGAGTATCTCCTGCCGACGTTGCGGTGCTTATCGTTGCATTGCGATAAAAGACACGACCAAACAGCCTTGTATCTGAAAATTTGAAAAAATAAAATGCTTGTAACCGTTCGGGGCAAGCATTTTTAGTATCGACTGTTTTTTTTGGACAAAAGACACAAAACCTATCGAAAAGAATTCGCCGCAAAAAATCTGTGCGGTTAGAATATCGAAAAATTTAATACTTTTTTAAGCTAAATTTTCAAAAATCACAATTCGCCCGTTTAGAATGCAGTTTTTGTTTCAAACGGCGGTCTGACTCTTGTTCGATAATGTAAGAATTGCAACTTTTTCGAATTTTGCAAACCACAAAATCTACATTTTTTACAAAAATTGTTAATTTTATTTTTCACTTTTGTAAAGAATTTTGCAAAAAAATTTAAAAAAATCACAAAAAGTTACAAAAAACCCTTGACGAACCGATTTTTCGGTGCTAATATGTGAAATGTAATCAGGAAACAAAAATCTTGATTCTCAAACAGCTCATAATTTTCCCCCTTATCATAGCAAGCGGCTTTGGGTGTTCACCCGAGGTCGTTTGCGCTTTTATGGCGAAAGATTTAATAAATGCAATAACGAGTATTGAAATATTATCTTTTGCGCTCGCCGTATTTTTTTCGGCTGTTTTGTATTCGCTCTTTCAGCGTCTGTTCTTTAATCGGCAGCTCTTTTATCGGTTGTTTTTGTCTTTGTTCTTTGTCGGTTGTTCGTTTCTCGATTGTGCGTTTACTCGCTTTCGAATATCTTTTTGATTTCGTCGAATATTGCGTCGGGAGACGACGAAAAACATTCGTAAGTTATTCTGATGTACGGTTCGGTTCCGCTCGGACGCACGATAAGCCTGCCCGATTTTGCGTACAGAGCGTTGACTTTGTTTATTTTTTCTTGAAAATCGCCGCTTGCCAAATTTTTTGACGGGTTGTCTGCGTAAACGTTTAGTTCGAGCATCGGATACGGCGTGAATTTGGGCAGACTGCCCACGGTGCGCTTTACTTCCAGCAATGACAGGGCAGTGACAAGTCCGTCCCCGGTGTTTTCTTTGTCGAGCATGAGAATATGCCCGCTTTTTTCGCCTCCCAACATACAACCGTGTGCCAAAAGTGCGTCCAACACGTTTTTATCGCCCACGTCCGCGCGCACGAGAGCAACGTTTTGATAAGCAAGTTCTCTTTGAAGTTTCGTGTTTGACAAAACCGTGCCGACGATAAAACGTTTTTTGAGCTTACCTTGCAAGCGATACAGCGTTGACAGGGCAAGCAGCATTGCGTCACCGTCGTATATTTTGCCGTTTACGACGGCAATAACCCTGTCTCCGTCTCCGTCGAAGGCAAAGCCGAACTCGTCGGGGCTTACTCTTTTTGCAAAACTTTCGATATGAGTCGAACCGCAATTCACGTTGACTTTTTCGCCGTCGCGAACGTTGTGTTCGGCGCACACGATTGCGCCGAGCGAAAGAAAAATCGCAGGGGCAAGCGTTGCAAAACAACCGTAGGCACAATCTAGACGAACTTTTACTCCGTCGAATCTCGGAAACATACTTTTGACGTGTTTTGCGTACAAAAATTCTGCCCCGTCAACAATGCGTATGCGGTGATTTTGCGCCGATACGGTGATTTTCAATTCGCTCAATTTTTCATCCTCGGTGAGTGCGTCCGCGCACACGTCCACCAAAGATACGGGCGGTGTGGGATTGTTTTTCAATTCGACCAGTTTGTCGTCGAGGGCAATTTCCTCTTCTTTCGATAACTTTTTGCCGTGTTTTCCGAAAACTTTCAGTCCGTTAAATTCCGGCGCGTTGTGGGACGCGGTTATCATCACCGCATAGTCCGCTTTTTGAGTTTGCGCGGTATATGCAAGCGCGGGCGTTGGCAAAACGCCTGCAAGCCAAATCTGCGCAGAGCCTTCGAGCAGCCCTTTGCACAGTTGTTTTTCAATCTCTTTGGAGTGCGTGCGCACGTCGCGCGCAACTATAACTTTCGCACCCGTTTGCGAAAGAACCTTACCCAAAAGGTAAGGAATTTGCTTGTCGAGCAGATAATCCGCTTTTTGTCTGATGCCGTCCGTGCCGAAGTATTGCATACAAATCAATATATGCTCGGCAACGTGTATAGGAATGAGAAAAATTGCAAAAAACGGTCTGTTTTTGACGGAAAATGCCGTAAAAATCATCTGAAAAACGAGCCGAAAAAGCGACTCGTTCGCATAGAAAATTTGCATTTAAGCAAGCGTTTTTATTATATCGTCGGCGGCGATTGCACCGTCGGCGCATGCGGTTACGACTTGGCGAAGAGTTTTTTCTCTCACGTCGCCCACGGCGTAAACGCCGTCGATATTCGTGCGCATGACTTCGTTTGCGATTATATATCCCGCCGACGTTTTTTCAATGTTTTCAAAGAGTTGAGAGTTTGGCGTTTGCCCTATCGCGACAAACACTCCGTCAACCGAAAGCGGTGTTAAAGCGTCGGTTTTGACGTTTTTAAGTGTGATTTCTGCAATCTTATTCTCTCCGCTCAACGATTGAACGACGCTGTCCCACACGATTGACACGTTGCTTTTTTCAAGCCTGTCGCAAAGAATTTTGTCCGCACGCAAGGCGTCGCGTCTGTGCACAAGATAAACCTTGCCGGCAAGTTTTTCAAGATACAGCGCATCCTCTGCCGCCGTGTTTCCTCCGCCGATGACGGCAACCGTCTTGCCTTTGAAAAACGCACCGTCGCAAGTTGCGCAATAGCTTAAGCCTTTGCCGATAAATTTCTCTTCGTTTTCGACGCCCAGTTTTCTTGCGCTTGCTCCGCTTGCGATAATTACGGTTTTGCTCTTTATTTCTTGTCCGCTTGCAAGAGATATGCGTTTTGGGTTTGTATCTAGCGAAAGGGAGGAAATCTCGTCAAACACAAATTCCGCTCCGAAAGAGGCGCATTGTTTCATCATCGTGTAGCAAAGGTCGAATCCGCTTGTCGAGATTATTCCGGGATAGTTTTGAATATCCGCTGCGGTTTGCGCCTGTCCGCCCACGCTTTTACATTCGATAACGGCGGTTTTCAGTCCGCCTCTTGTTGCGTATATTGCGGCGCAAAGACCTGCGGGGCCTGCGCCTATAATCGTGACGTCGTACATGTTTTCACCTCGAAAAGTATTATATAGTGAGTGTTGAAAGTAGTCAATGAATTAGTTATGCTCCCTCTTTCCTTTTGGGGCAGTTGTTCTTCCTTTACAAGGGTTGGGAGTTTAGCTCTCTAAAATCAACTTCCCCCTTCCTCACGTGTTTGGACTTCGGCGTTTGCAGAGCAATCCGCCTCGTTCGCTTTGGCTACAACACATTCACAGGATGTGTTGTTTAACGCGTCGCGCCCATACCGCCGTTCCCATTTCGGGCTTCTCTGTTTGCGTGCAAAGCACGCTAAATACCAAGCAAACATTCGCACGGAATTGCGGTTTGAGTTTTTATCCGTCTCATTTTGAGAGTGAAGAGTGGTTGCGCGGTTAGTGATTGCGAAAACAAATGCGGTCAATGGCAATCGCCACTGTGTTTTCATTTCTATTTAGGGGATTCCCACGTCGCTTCACTCCTCGGAATGACATTCGGGGCGATTGCCATAACCGCGATGCCGTTTGAGCAATGCTCGGCGTTCGCTTTTCTCGCCGCCTTGCGGCTCGCACCCTGAATAAGCACATTTCGTTTATAGGCGCGCTTTAAGGCTGAATATTAAAAAAATGGGGCACTTTCGGGGGTTTGCGACTTTGCGCGCGCATAAACGCGCAAAAATTACTTTACAAATAATTTATTGCCTTATATAATTATTAAACATAATGAGGTAACTTATGCAAAACATCGACATTTCCGAAATTTTGAAAAACGGCGCACAATACCAAGGCAAGCACGTCACGGTGGCTGGCTGGGTACGCACTGCGCGCGACAGCAAAACAATGGCGTTTTTGGCACTCAACGACGGCACGTCGCTCAAACATTTGCAAATCGTCATAGACAAAACCAAATTCGATCAGGACGCTCTTGCGACGGTCATGAAAAACGGCGCGTCCGTAGTTGCGCAAGGCACGGTCGTTGCCGCAATGAAAGAGGGCGAGTTTGAAATCAACGCCGACAAGATAGAGCTTTTGGGCGATTGCCCTGCGGATTATCCGCTTCAAAAGAAATATCACACGATGGAGTTTTTGCGCACCATTCCGCATTTGCGTCCCAGAACCAACACCATGAACGCAATGCTCCGCGTCCGCTCCAAGCTCAGCTTTGCAATCCATCGTTTCTTCCAAGAAAACGGTTACACCTACGTGCACACTCCAATTATCACGGGCAGCGACTGCGAGGGCGCGGGTGAGATATTCAGAGTTACGACGCAAAATTATCAAGACGCAAAACTTGCAAAGGACGAGGCGGAGTATATCGCAAACGACTTCTTCCGCAGAAAAGCGGGACTTACCGTCAGCGGACAACTCGAAGGCGAGGTTGCCGCTATGGCGATGGGCAAGATTTACACGTTCGGCCCGACATTCAGAGCGGAAAACAGCAACACTCCTCGTCACGCTGCGGAATTTTGGCAAGTCGAGCCGGAAGTGGCTTTTGCGAAACTTCCCGACATCATCGAGATTGCAACCAAAATGATAAAATACATCATCAAGGCGGTCATCGACGAGTGTCCCGACGAAATCGCGTTCTTCGAAAAGGCGTTCGAGCCCGGTTTGAAAGACAAACTTCAACACGTTGTGGACAGCGACTTCGTTGTGCTTGACTACTCAAAGGCAATCGACATTCTCAAAGAGAGCAAAGTGGAGTTTGCGTATCCTGTGGAATGGGGACTCGATTTGCAAAGCGAGCACGAGAGATACATCACCGAAAAGGTGTTCAACAAGCCCGTGTTCGTCATCAACTATCCCAAGAAGATAAAATCCTTCTACATGAAGCAAAACGACGACGGACTCACCGTTGCGGCAACCGACTTGCTCGTGCCGGGCGTAGGAGAAATCATCGGATGCAGCGAAAGAGAAGAAAACTACGACAAACTCAAACAAGCCATGGTTGAAAGAGGCATGAACCTTGACGACTACAAAGGCTATATGGATTTGAGAAAATACGGCACCGTGCCGCACAGCGGTTTCGGTTTGGGGCTCGAACGTATCCTCATGTACGTGACGGGCATCGGCAACATTCGCGACGTCCAACTCTATTCGAGAACGGCGGGCGACTTGATGGCGTAAAGACAAAAAGCAAAGATAAACGCTTGCGATAAGAGGGGAAAATGTCTATCTTTTGCTCGGCTACGAACGCAGAATAAAAAAGGAAAGAACTATGTATAACCTTGTGATTCCAAGCGACTATCAATCCAATATGACTATTCGCGAAACCGAAAAGGCAATCAAATTCGTCAAAGATTCTTTTCAACGCAATTTGATAAAAAACTTCGGTTTCGAGCGTGTGTCAGCCCCTCTTTTCGTCAAGAGCAATACGGGCGTAAACGACGACCTCAACGGCGTTGAACGCGCGGTGCGCTTCGACATCAAGGAGCAGGGCGGCGTCGAGGCGGAGATCGTACATTCGCTTGCAAAATGGAAGCGTATCGCATTGAAGCGTTACGGTTTCAGAAGCGGAGAAGGCATTTACACGGATATGAACGCAATCCGCCGCGACGACAAGTGCGACAATCAACACTCCATTTACGTGGACCAATGGGACTGGGAGATGGTGATAAGCAAAGAACAACGCAATCTCGACTTTCTCAAAATGATAGTGCAAAGGATTGTCGGCGCGATTTGCGACACTCTCGAAGAAACGAAAAAGGCGTTTGCCTCCGTTGATTTGAATTTGAAAAGGGAAGTGACTTTCGTCACGACGCAAGAAGCTCTCGACAGATATCCCGACCTGGATTCTCACGGAAGAGAGAGTGCGCTTGCAAAAGAGTACGGAACGATATTCCTCATGCAAATCGGCGGTGCGCTTTCAAACGGCAAGCCGCACGACGGACGCGCTCCCGACTACGACGATTGGAGTTTGAACGGCGACATCATCTTCTATGACGAAGTGCTCGGAGAGAGCATAGAAATATCGTCGATGGGTATCCGCGTGGACGCAAAGAGCATGGCGGAGCAACTCAAAATCGCAGGGTGCGAGTCAAGGCTTCAAAACCAATTCCACAAAGACGTGATCGAGGGCAATCTTCCTCTCACGATAGGAGGAGGAATCGGGCAATCCAGACTTTGCATGCTCATACTTCAAAAGGCGCATATCGGCGAAGTGCAATCGAGTTTGTGGCCCGACGACATGCATGAAAAATGCGACAAAGCAGGCATCAACCTGTTGTAAAAATAAAAAAATCCAGATTTTATAAGGTGTATATGGAACTCAGAACACACAATTGTGGCGAATTGCGTCAATCAGACGAAGGCAAACACGTCAAACTTTGCGGATGGCTTTCAAGCGTCCGCGACCTTGGCGCAGTTATCTTTTTCGTGTTGCGTGACTACTACGGTTATACGCAAGCGGTGGTGAGCGACGAGGCGAAAAAAGAGCAAATCCGTTCAATTCCGCGCGAGAGCACGATAAGCGTCGAAGGCAAAGTCGTTCTTCGCAGCGCGCCCAACAAGGATATGCCCACCGGCATGATAGAAATCGAACCCGACACCATCGAGGTTTTGGGCAGATGCTACGAGCAACTTCCCTTTGAAATTGCCACTAGCACTCAATCAAGAGAAGACGTGCGTTTGAAATATCGTTTCCTCGATTTGAGAAACCCCGACGTAAAGGCGAAAATCGTTTTCCGCTCCAAAGTCGTAAGCTGGCTTCGCAACAAGATGACCTCTCTCGGCTTTTTGGAAATCGCAACGCCTATTTTGACGTCGTCTTCACCCGAAGGCGCACGCGACTACATCGTGCCGTCAAGACTTTATCCCGGTCACTTCTACGCGCTTCCGCAAGCTCCGCAACAATACAAACAGTTGCTTATGGCTTCCGGCTTTGACAAGTACTTCCAAATCGCGCCCTGTTTCAGAGACGAGGATGCGCGCGCGGACAGAAGCCCCGGCGAGTTCTACCAACTCGACACCGAAATGTGCTTTGCCACGCAAGAGGACGTGTTCGCGGTTATGGAAGAGGTTTTGAGCGGCGTGTTCAAAGAGTTTTCACCCGAAGGCTACAAGGTTGACCAAGGTCCGTTCCGCCGCATCACTTATCGCGACGCAATGAGAGATTACGGCTCGGATAAACCCGACCTTCGCAACCCTCTCATCATCAAAGACGTTACGGACATCCTTTGCGAAAAAGCACCCTTCTTTGAAAAAGGCAAGACGATCAAGGCGATTGCGGTTGACAATTTCAAAGAAACGAGAAAATGGATCGACGCGCTCGTTGAAAAATCCAAACAAAACGGCGCAAGCAATATGTTCTGGTTCAAACTCGACGAAAAGGGAGAACTCGCGGGCGGAATTGCAAAATTCCTCGCGGACAGCAAAGACGCGCTCGTCGAACGCCTCGGTTTGAAAGCCGGCTCGTTCGTTGCCGTTTTGGCAGAAGAGAAGGGCGTTGAAAAGCAAGCCGGTTACGTTCGCACCGAGCTTGGCAACGGACTCGACCTCATCGAGAAAAACGCATTCCGTTTCTGCTGGATCGTCGATTTCCCGATGTACGAGTACGACGACGACGGAGTGCTCGGTTTCTGCCACAATCCGTTCTCTATGCCGCAAGGCGGCCTCGACGCGCTCAACAACCAAGATCCTCTCGACATCGTCGCATATCAATACGACAGCGTTGTCAACGGCGTTGAATTGAGCTCGGGCGCAGTGAGAAATCACGAACCGGCAATTATGGAAAGAGCGTTTGAAATCGTCGGTTACGGCAAAGACGTCATCGAAGAAAAGTTCTCTGCACTCTACAACGCGTTCAAGTTCGGCGCACCGCCGCACGCAGGTATCGCACCCGGCGTTGACAGAATCGTCATGCTTCTTGCCAACGAGCCGAGCATCAGAGAAATCATCACCTTCCCGATGGACAGAAACGCGCGCGACGTGCTTATGGGCGCGCCAAGCACCGTCACCGAGAAGCAACTCAAAGAAGTGCATATCAAAATCGATATGCCCGAAGAAGAGAAAAAATAAGGACATCAAAAGGGATTTATATCCCCAGGAGAAATATAATGAAAAAGAAACTTTTTAGCGTATTTGCGGCAGTTTTGGTGCTTGTGATTTGCATCGCGGCACTCGTTGCTTGCAATCCGTACAAAGCGGATTCCATCGGAAGCGGAGATTCTTCCGCAGCGGTTGAGTCAAACGGCGGCTACGTCGTAAAACAAGGCAGATTTATCTACTTCATCAACGGTTACGTCGGTGAAAGCGCAGACAACGCATGGGGCGCAGCCACCAAGCAAGGTATCGTCCGCGCGGAAATCAAAGACGGCAAAGTCGATCCGACGTCGGCAAAGCTCGTCGTTCCCAAGAGTGTGTACAACTCCTCCACTGCAGGCGGAATCGCAATCCACGGCGAATGGATTTACTACACTTCCGTCAACACCGACAAGGATAAAACCGGCACGGCGTCCACCGTCAACACCGACTTTATGCGCACCAAAACAGACGGTTCGGTGACGCAACTTATCGGCACAATCGGCACTCGTTCGGCAAAATATCTCTTCACGACGTCCAGAGTTCTCTACTACACGGACAACACAATCGGCTATATCGATTTTTCGGGCATGAACGACAAAGCCACCGACAAAGGTAAAGGCGCAGTCAAAGGCACGCTCGCAGAAAACGTCGAAAATGTGGTTTGGGATTATGCAACCGATTCGATTTTCTATGTGCAAACCGCTCCGAGCGAGGACAGCTATAAAAACTACAACAATCTTTGCACAATCAAAGCAGACGGAAGCGGACAAAAGGTGCTCGCAACGCAAAATACGTTCGTCGCCGAGGGTAAAGACCCCGTGCAAGATCAACTCAACGTGTTCAAATACAGCCTTGTCAATATGTATGTCGAAGAAAACGGCGATTGCACTTTGTATTATACAAAATCTCACACGCTCAACAGCGAAAGCAAGTCCGACGGTTTGTTTATGGCAAAGGCAAGCGACGTGAAACGCTTTGAAAAGAACCTCAACATGATTGCATCCACCACTCTCGTTCCTCTCGGATACGCAGAAGGTGCGCTTGCATACAATTCCAACAGCGTTTACTGCTGGTACAACGGCGATGAAAAAGAAAACCCCGTTCAAGTGACGACGACTTCTCAAACCATCTGGAAGGTTGACCAACAAAAGGGTATCGTTTACTTCACGGCGTCTTCTTCCGCATCGAGCATCTCCAAGATTTCGTACAGAGAAGCAAAGGACAACGCAACCGTTATAATGGAAGAAGGTATCAAGACCGATTGGCTCGTGCTTGACTTCATCGGCGACGATTTCTATTTCTTCGCATCGAAGGACGACAACTATTTGCACACAATCAACCTCTCAACCTTCGACAAGGATGCCGAGGATGCCGAAAGCACTTACATCGGTTGCCCCACCGACAGACTTGACGACAAAGACGAATAATAATCAAAATCTATGATTTACGGGCGCAATGCGCCCGTAAATTGCGTTATTATGATGACAAAAACAATCTTTATTACAGGCGGAAGTCGAGGTATAGGCGAAGCGTTGGCGCGTATGGCGGCGGGAAAATACAACGTCGTTTTCACCTACAATTCGTCAAAGGAAAAAGCTCATATTTTGCAACAAGAGCTTGATTCTCGCTTTGGCGGCGTGCTTGCCGTCGAGTGCGACGTTACCGATCCCGACAGCGTATCGAGCGCGGTAGACGCCGCAAAAAAGCGTTTCGGCAAAATCGACATTCTCGTCAACAACGCAGGCGTCGCAAAGAGCGGACTTCTCATAGATATGCCGCTTGACGATTTCAAACAAGTTTTTGACGTCAACGTCAACGGCACTTTCAACGTTACGAAAGCGGTGCTTCCCGATATGTTGTCGAGAGGGCAGGGCTCGATTGTCAACGTGTCGTCCGTTTGGGGGGAGAAGGGTGCGAGCATGGAAGTTGCCTATTCTTCTTCAAAAGCTGCAATAATAGGTTTTACCAAAGCTCTTGCAAAAGAAGTTGCTCCTATGGGCGTTTTGGTCAATGCGGTCGCACCCGGCGCAGTCGACACCGATATGATGAGCGTATATTCGCAACAGGAGAAAGACGAGCTTTGCCGCGACAGCATTGCGCTTGGCAGGCTGGCGTCTCCCGACGAGATTGCAAAAGGGATTTTGTATCTTGCAGAAAGCGGATATTGCGTGGGAAGCGTTTTGACGATTTCGGCAGGACTGTAAAAGATCGAAAAACCATACGATATTTATAGTGCCGTTCTTTTTTGGAACGGCAATTTTTTTGCCTGTAACGGCAACAAAAGTCTTTCGAAAACGGTGAAACCGCGCCTTTTCAAATAAATCTATATATAAATATGTATATTAATTATAACCGAATAGCGCGCGCGTATTGCGAAAGTCGGTTTTTCGTGCTAAAATCAAAGGTGCGAAACGTAAGAAAAAAGAGGGATTATGTCCGCAAAAAAGGTTACAATCGTGCTTATATGCTGCTTGTTCGTCGTGCTTGGCGCGGCGGTTTGTGCGTTGCTTGAATTGTATCCCAAAGACGTTTTGACTGCGGAAGCGGCAAGCGCACAAAGACCTCGATTTGTCATTGCCACCGCAAACGGCGTTGATTGGACGCTGTCGCTCAACGGCGAAAACGTAGACGGGGCGGAGTGCAGCGGAAGATTTACCGACACTTCGAACAGCGTTGCAAAAAGGATGTATGAATCCATAAAGCAGAGTTTGCGCGATATGGGGCTTGACGTTCCTGCGGAAGGCGACTTCGTGGTTGCCGAGTATTGCGACATCGCGTTTGAATTGCCGAGTATTTCCTCGCAAGTGGACGCAAACGAGGCGGCATACGGCTCGGACGGCGTGTTTTTCAAGCAAGATATAAACGACGTGATTTCCACACCGCGCGTTTATTTCGAGTATAGAAAAAAGGGCGACGAGCAATGGAAAGAAACGCAAGCGTATGTTTTGCTCGGCGGCTACCGTTTCGGAAGAGGCGTTGACGTTGGCGAATACGAGGTGCGTATCGTCGCAACAGAAACCTTCTTGTTTGAAGCAAACGAGGACGGCGAGCAAATTCAGTACACCGCAAAAAGATGCGGGCAAGTCGTCGATTGCCGCATAACCAAAGCCGATTTGATTTTGTCGAAAGCCGCCTATAAAGAAATAACCTACGGCGCAAGCGTAGCGGACGTTGCAAACTCATTGCGACTTTCCGACTTTTGCGATATGCAACTCGACGGCCGCTTTGTGCTTTCCGATACGCAAACGGACGAGAATTTGTTGTCCGCAACCGACAAAAACTCCGCATATCTCGGCGTAAAAGAGGGCGGCCACGTCGTGTATTTCGATTTTATTCCGAGCAGTGAAAACTACAATATACTCAAAAACGCAAAGGTGCAAATCGAAGTGAATCCTCGCTCCCTTTACGTGCGCATCCGCGACGCGTATTCGCTTGTCGGAGAGGAACTTTCTATACCCGAGTATCAAATCGTTTCGCCGCTAGTTGACGGCGACGGCATTGAAAGTCTGGGCGTAAGGATTGAAAACGACGCCGACAAAGACGTCGCAAGCATGACGTATAAAACGCTCGTGCGTTTTTCAAATCCGAACTACGTTGCCGATTGCCACAGCTATGAAAGCCAGTTTGCGAATTACGGCAGATATTTTGTGTACGCAAAACAGATTGAAGTCGTAGCGGACGACGGACAAAAATTCTACGTTTTCTACGGCGGCGGACTTGTAGACGTTTCCATAAAAGTCGTGCGCACAGAGATTGAAAACACCTACGACAAACCGCTTGTTTGCGCCTATAAGTTTGATTTTATCGACGAAAACGGAGAGGTTGCAACGCCGGACGGTTTCACGGTGTCTTGGCAAAGCGTGCAAGGTGGCATCGAATACGTTGCGGTGTACGGCGGTGAAATTGCGAACATAAACGTAAAAAGCGTTACGCTTTCAAAAGACAACAACGTGTTGTGCTTCTTCGAAGGCGAAAGAGCGGTTGACGCACTAAGCGGCGCAAACGTTGCGCTTATTGCGGTATGTTGCGTGCTGGTATGCGTGCTTGTCGCGCTTTGCATCGCGTACAAAAAGCAAAGGAGGTATTTGGTATGACGTGTTTATGTAGCACCGCCTTTGTCCTGTCAGACTTCCTCTTTGCGCTTTTGCTTGCGCTTGTCGGCATATTGACGGTTGCCGTATGCGTGGTTGCGGGGATGATTGCCCAAAGGCACAATGCCGATATGCGTATGCTCAAAAAGCACGTTTATACACGCGAAACGTGGACAAAAACCACCGATTGTGCAAACAACGCAAAAACCGAAAACAAAAAATCGAAAGAAAACGGCGCACCGCAAAAACTTCGTCACGGAAAAAAGAATAAGCTCAACAAAACGCAAAACGAGGCAAACAAATGAACGCGCGCATAAAAAAATCCATACTGCTGATTGCAATCGGCATAATCGTAAATATCGCGCTTGCGGCAATAAAGATGTACGTCGGGCTTGCGTCCAACAGTCTGTGCATCATGCTTGACGCAATGAACAGTTTTCTCGACACGCTCACTTGCATCGTTACGCTCATTGTGTTTATCGTCTTGCTTGCGCCGAAAAGCGAACATGCGCCGCACGGCTATGGCAGAGGGGAATATCTTGCCGGATTTATCGTTGCGGTGGTGTCCGTTGTTATGGGCGGTTTCTTTTTCATCCGCTCGATAAATCGTATGGCGATGCCCGAACCTGTGTATTACGGCTTGCAAAGCATGGTGCTTATCAGCGTTTGCTTGCCTATAAAACTCGGTATGGGGCTTATGTATTATTTTGCCAACAAAAAGATTCGTTCGCAAGCGATAAGGGCGGTTATGCTGGACAGCTTTCTCGATCTCGGCATCACGGCAACGAGCGTCGTTGCGTTTGCGGTTACTACGAGAGTGGACTATGCCGTCGATGCAATCGTCGGAATCGTCATGAGCATCGTTATTATCGCAATCGGCATAAAAATGGTTGTCGAAAACGTGCGCGCAATCGTCGTGGGCGACGGGGCAAAGGAAGAGAAAAAAGCCGTCGAACAGGTATGTCAAGACAACGGCGTCACGCTTGAAAAAACGGATATACACGACTACGGCTACGGCGCAAAGGTCGGCAATGCGTATATAAGCGCAAACGACGGCATCGATACTCAAAAACTGCACGACGACGTGCTTGCCGCCTCAAATGCGGATATAACTTTCGTCCTGTCTTCGAAATCGAACGCAGAGGACGAAAACGACGAAAATAACAGAGATAAAAACAAAGAAAGGTTTTCTTCTCTTGAAAATACTAAAAAATAATATATAATATACGTATCGTATGTAGCAAAACAAGGAGGGATTTATGAGAGACGAAATCAAAGACGTGCAAAACGCACAAGAAGAATCGCAACAAATCGACGAGCAAACACGGGACGAAAAAGAGGGAATACTCAAAGACCTCGACGGCAAAAAAGCCAAAAAGAAAAGAGAAAAAAAGAATCTCACTCCCGAACAAAAGAAAAGAAAAACGATCAAGGCGTTGATCATCACCGGTAGTGTGGTGCTTGCGCTTGCGATATTCTTCAGTGGTTGTGCGATTGCGTCCACGGTCAACACCAACGCACATCTTTCGTTTGCTTCAAGCTTTGAAAAAGTCGAGTACACCGAGCACGAGCAACTTGCGCCGACTTTTGACGACGAACTCGGCTATTGGACGTTCACAAAGGATGCGGACAGAGATTTCAAAGTGCTTCAATTCACCGACGTGCATATCGGCGGCGGCGCGTTTTCGGGCACGAAAGACAACTGGGCAATGAGTGCTGTTGCGACGATGATACGTCAATCTCAGCCCGACCTTGTCGTTGTCACGGGCGATATTGCGTACCCCGTACCTTTCCAAGCCGGCACGTTCAACAACCTCAACGCAACAAGAATCTTCTCCAACATGATGGAAAGCCTCGGCGTGTACTGGACGTTTGCGTTCGGCAACCACGACACCGAGCTGTACAGCCTTTATGGGCGTGACCAAATCTGCGACTATTATGCAAACGCAGGTTTCAAATATTGCTTGTTCCGAGCGGGATTCTGCGATGAAAAAGACTACATCGGCGACGATGCGAGAGGCTTCGGCAACGACGTTATCGTGGTCAAGAATCCTGCCGAATCCGTCAATCCCATCAATCAAGCTCTCGTGACTTTAGACAGCCACAGCTACACCGACGGCGACTATTTCGGCATTGCCTGGAAGTACGACAACATCCATCAATGCCAAATCGACTGGTACGCAACCGAGATGGACAAGCTCAAAGCCGCAAACAACGGCGTCGAAGTCAACAACCTCGTGTTCTTCCACATTCCTCTTGAAGAGTACCGCAACGCTTGGGCAAACGTCATCGAATCTGGCAAATCCGCCGACGAGCTTAAATCGAATCCCGTTATCGTGGGCGAAAAGGGCACGACCGAATTTATCTACGGCACTATGGGCGAATCCGACAAGAAGAAAAACGGCGTGCGCACCTACGGCGTATTCTGCGGCAGCGGCACGGACACGCTTTTTGAAACGGGACTTACTCACGGCATGCAAGGCGTATTCTGCGGACACGACCACTACAACAACTTCTCCGTCAACTACACGCCTGCCGGCGCATCTCGTTCCATCCGCTTGACTTACGGCATGTCAATCGACTATCTTGCTTACGCCGGCATCTACAAAAAGCATTCTCAACGCGGCACCACCGTCATCTCTCTCAAATCTGACAGCACGTTCGACTGCGAAGCGAAGAACTATTATGCGGATTTTGTGGGGGCTAACGATTACGTTGCAACACATTAAAACCGCCTGATTGAGCGAATAGCTTTGTCAAAGCCCTTCCGTATCCTCGTCATGTACGTAATGTACATTAGGCGAGTTTACGGAAGGGCTTTTTCGCGCTCTTCATCTCAATCAGACGGTTTGAACAAACCTATCTATTTGGCGAATAATCGCATCAAAATCTCTCGACCGCCAACTCATGTACGTCTATGTACGCTAGGGTTGCTGTTCAAGGGGCGTTTTGTTCCGTCCTCTACTAGAGTTGAACGTTTAGCTCTCTAAATTAGATGTACCCCCTCTTTCCCTTTCGGGCTTTTCTCCCACCACTCAAATAAGGACAATTCTCTACAAGATTATCCGTCGTTCGTGGGGGAGACAATCGGCACTCGCATAGATAGGGACAATTCTCTCGTTATGCCACCGTCCTTTGTGCGCCAGCTACGCAACAACACGGCGCAGGCGCTTGTACTACGCACACAAGGGCTCCCGCACGGCAAAAACAAGCGAACTAGTGCTTGCATATCAAAGATGAAAGCGAAGTTTTTTGCCGTGTGGGAAGAGGAGCACAAAGAACCAAGGCGAACAACTACAACTTGTTGTGGTTGAAGCAAAAGGAGCTTGTGTGCGACGAAAGCTCGGCGCTCATATTCTCGCCGCCGTTGCGGCTCGCACTCCGAATAGGCACATACCGTGTATAAGTACGCTCTGAATAAGTGTTCGTTCGGGTGGGTGTCCCCACTCTTTTGTCATTGCGAGCGTAAGCGTGGCAATCTACCGGAAGGGAAATGATGTAAATTATCGCAAGTATAGCGTACAAAATTTTCAAGTATCCGCTTGCGTGCAAAGCACGCTCCACCGGGCAATCATTCTTTGGAATATAGGCATTATACGGTTTTGTTGTCTTTCAACAATATATCTCCGCACTTCAAGTCGAACGGACATACAAAAGAATAGATGTGTTGCACGAGTTTTGCGTCGTCGGTGACGGCGTGGTCGGATGTATGAGTTATTTCGCCGATTGCAAAACGCTTGCCGTCGTTGCAATCGGGGGAGAGGACGACAAGCGTTTCGCCGGATTTGAAGCGGTTGCGCATCTCGACGGTTGCGACGCCGTCCTTGCACTCGAGCACGACCGCCGTGAAAATAAACTTTTCGGGGGATTGTCCTTCGTCAAGGCAAACGGTGTCGAGATTGTCACCTTCGAAATACGCGTCCGTGTAAGTGCGGTGCGCCACGGTTTCGAGGTCGGCATTGTATTTTTGCGCGTTTTGAATTTTGCCCGTTTGCAAGTATTCGTCTATTGCGTGGCGGTAGGCGTTTGCGACGGTTGCAACGTAAAACTCGCTCTTCATCCGTCCTTCGACTTTTAAAGACACTATGCCGCACTCCGCCAAAGAGGGTATGTGTTCGAGCAGTCTCAAATCGCGGCTGTTCATAAAGTACGTGCCTCTTTCGTCCTCTTCGACGTCAAGCGGCTTGGATGCGTGGCGTTCGGTTTCGGTGATGCGATAGCCCCATCTGCAAGGCTGTATGCACGCGCCTTTGTTTGCGCTGCGCCCCGAAAAGTAGGTGGACAGCAAACAGCGGCCGCTGTAACTCATGCACATTGCGCCGTGAACAAACGCTTCGAGCTCCATATCGGGCACTGCGGCGTGGATTTGTTTTATTTCTTCAAGTCCCAACTCTCTTGCAAGCACAACTCGTTTTACGCCCATGCTTTGCCAAAATTTGACGGCAAGCAAATTTGTCGTGTTGGCTTGTGTAGAGAGGTGAACCGTGAGTTTCGGAGCAACTTCTTTGCAAAGCGCAACAAGGCCTACGTCGCTTATAAGCACGGCGTCTACGCCTGCCGATTGCAAAAACGCGAAATAGTTTTTCAATGCGTCGAGGTCGTCGTTCCTTGCAAAAATATTTGCCGTGACGTAAACTTTTTTGCCGAGTGCGTGGGCATGGTTTGCCGCTTCGATGATTTCTTCGTTTGAAAAATTGTCCGCAAATGCGCGCAAAGAAAACGCTTTGCCACCGATATAAACGGCGTCTGCGCCGAAGTGAAAAGCAGTTTTCAGTTTTTTGAGATTGCCTGCCGGCATAAGAAGTTCAAGCATATCCAACGCTCCGATTTGGCTTTTATCGCATCTTGGATTTTATTTGTTTAAAACACAAGTTTTCAACCGATAAAGGTCTTTATCAACACAAATCGGCATTATAAAATGCCGATTTTGTGAATAACATATTTGCCTTGTTCAGTCCGTGATGATGGGGATTTTTGCAAGATACACGATGTCGTCGCGCTCTGCCGCATCACCCTCTGCAAGCACGAATGCCTTTTTGTAGATTATGCCTCCTGCGAGATTGACAATTTGTTCAAGCCCTCTGAGACTGCCGCCCGTCGATACGACGTCGTCCACGATCGCAACCTTTTTGCCTTTGATGAGGTCTGCGTCGTGCTTTGACAAATACAGCGTTTGTTCGTTGCCCGTCGTTATGGATTTCACGCTCGTTTGGATGCCGTCTTGCATATACAGTTTCTTCGATTTTCTGCATACGGCGTAGTATCTTTGTCCAAGCTCGCGCGCGATGACGTGGCTGAGTTGCAAGCCCTTGGATTCCGCCGTGATGACGACGTCGCAGCCGTCGAGAAGTTTTGCAAGTTCCTTTCCGCAATGCTCCGTCAGGGTCGAGTCGCCGTGAAGATTGAAAAAGCAAATGCTTATGCCGTTGGGAAGGGGAAGCACGGGAAGGTCCGCTTTGAAACCTTTGATATCAACTGTATAGATTCTGTCCATTTTATCCTCCTCGGATTCGAGGTGTTGTATTTGTTGTTTGCAACCCGTATATTATATGATATACGCGCGCGATTTTCAAGACAAAAAAGAATATTCTTTCAATAAAAAACAGGGGCGCGTCAATCCTCTTTTTTGCCGTCGCCCACGGGATTTACGTTGTTGTAAGCGGTGAGTTTCACCTTGTTTTCGTCCTTGTCCAGAACATACGTGTTGTCGAGTTGCGCGCGGAGATTTCCCACCACGCTTTGCACGTACTCTTTGCGAAGTTTTGCTTGTTCTTCTTTTTCTTCGTCGGTAAGTCCGACGGTTTTTGCTTTTTTGGCAAGTTCGTTTATTCTTTCGATGTTTAGCATATTATGCCTCCGGTGTTGTGTGCCAGTCTATGGGCGTCTGAGCGTGTTCTTTGAGAAAATCGTTGCATTTTGAGAAGTGTTTGCACCCGAAAAACCCTGCGTATGCCGACAGTGGCGAGGGGTGCGGACACTCCAAAACCAAATGTTGCGGATTGGTTATCAAAGCCTTTTTGGAGCGTGCGTTTGAGCCCCACAACATAAACACGATAGGATTTTTGCGCGCGTTGAGTTTTTTTATTATGCTGTCCGTCAGCACTTCCCAGCCGTGTCCCTTGTGCGAATTGGGTTGCCCCTCGCGCACGGTGAGTACGGTGTTGAGAAGAAGCACGCCTTGTTTTGCCCAGTTGACAAGATAAGGGGACGTGTTTTTTACACCGACGTCCGTTTCGATTTCCTTGAATATGTTGACAAGCGACGGCGGAGCGGGCACGTTCGGTTTGACCGAAAAGCACATGCCGTGAGCTTGCCCCGCGCCGTGATAGGGATCTTGCCCCAAAATCACCGCTTTCACCTTTTCGTATGGCGTGTATTTGAGCGCGTTGAAGATGTCGTGCATATCGGGATATATCACGTGAGAGCGATATTCCGATGCAAGAAACTTGCGCAAATTTTGATAATTTTCGCTGTCAAAATCCTCTTTGAGAATTTCGTCCCAGCTGTTGCCGATGTGTACCATATCCATATTATATCACATTTTTTTCACAGCGCAAGGTATATAAACGCAACCTTTTTGCCATACTACTTTTAGTCCGCAAGGATAAACAAAATCCGGGCAAAAAGCCCCAAAAGGAGAAATTTATGGCAAAATCCGAAACCAAACAAACAAAACGCAGCGGCGCATGTCATTGCGACGAACCCAAAACGAGCAAAACAACGAAATCTCGCGCGAAAAAGAGTGGCGGTGAGATGACCGATTGCAAAAACTGCAAGTAAAATCGCCTGATTGAGCGAATAACTACGGCAGAGGCATTTGTGCTGACAGTCATTTACGCATTAGTAAATTAGGCTGCCACCGCAAATGCCTCTTTCTTGTTCTTCATCTCAATCAGACGATTTTAACAAATAAAACTTCTTATTAACTTTTCTTGTCCATCAACTCACGTACGACTTGTACGTTAGGGTTGCCGAACAAAGGGTTTTTCCTTGTTCTTCATCTAAATAGCGAAGTTTTTAACTGTTTAATATATTTTCGAATGAAAATCAAAAGGTTTTGCTTTTGGGCAAAACCTTTTAAAATAGTTCGTTTTTTGATGAATTTGATTTAATCGTCGTCTTTGTCGAGTTCGGCGGCGTTTTGGCGTTCGGCAATTTTCATGTCTTCGAGGGCGTAGGTGCGCACGTCGAAGCTGCCGTCCTTGAGCATAACTTTCACGCGAGCCGTTTGTTTGATGAGGTCATTTGATTCAACCGTACCTTCGCCGTCCGCCGTTTTGACTTTGCTGCCCACTTTCGGCATAAGTTTGTACGTTTCGGTGTAATATGCGTTTTCGTATTTCAAACAGCACATCAATCTGCCGCAAACGCCGCTTATCTTTTGGGGATTGAGGCTCAAACCTTGCACTTTTGCCATTTTTATCGACACTTTTTCAAAGTCGGGAAGGTGGGTGGTGCAGCAACACGGACGACCGCAAGGCGCAAGTGCGCCGCGCATTTTGGTATCGTCGCGTTCGTAGATTTGACGAAGTTCGATACGAACTTTGAATATCGACGCAAGCACGCGCACAAGTTCTCTGAAATCCACTCTGCCTTCCGCCGTGAAGTAGAAGATGAGCTTAGTGCGGTCAAAGGTGTATTCCGCGTCCACAAGCTTCATGTTTATGTTCATTTCCGCCACTTTTTCACGGATGACTTTGAGCGCGTGTTCCTTGTCCTGAAGGTTTTTTTCAACGCGTTTTACGTCCTCTTCGGTGGCTTTGCGCACGACGGGTTTCAAGGGTTGGACGATTTCGTTTTCGCCTACTTCCTTGTTTGCGATTGCGCATGTTGCGTATTCTTGTCCGCGCGCGGTTTCCACAATCACGCCGTCGCCCTCTTCAAAAACGAGGTCTTTGGGATCGAAATAATACACCTTGTTGGTGTTTCTGAATTTTATGCCTACTATTATTGCCATTTATGTTTTGCCTCCAACATTGAAAAGAGCAAGTCGTCTACGGTTGCCATAACGTTGACGTTGAGCGACAGTTTGCGACGCGCGACGTTTATTCTGAACAGAATTTCCGCAAGCGCGCGCTCGGAGTAGCGACTGCTCAAATTTATTATGTCCGACGATAAGTGTTTGGACAACATCAGATTTTGATTTTGTTTGCACACGAGCATATCTCGAAGGATTATGCTCAAAACGTCCAAAAGTCCGCTCAAATCCTGTTCGGTTGCGACGATGCCGTCCACTTTGACGACGTCCGAGCTGCGATTGAGATTTGTCAAAAGATATATCGCGCACTTGTATAGGTCGGCGTACTTGGGCGATTGCGCAATCTTGTACGCTTTGCCCAGTTGTCCCTCGCTGCAAGCCGCGGCAACCGCGCAAGTGTCCTTGTCTATGCCCAGCGACAAAAGGGCGTTGTACACGACGTCTTCGTCGAACACGTCTATCGCAACCGCTCTTGCGCGCGATTTTATGGTGTCGAGCATGCTCGCTTCGTTTGCAACGCCGAGAAAAATCGTCACGTCTTTGGGCGGTTCTTCAAGCGTTTTGAGCAACTTGTTTTGCGCTTGCGCATTCATCTGATCCGCGCGATGAATGAAGTAGATTTTGTGTCCCGAAAGCGGTTTTATCGATACGGTGTCGAGCATTTGCTCAATGTCGTCAACCTTGATTTTGTCTTTTGTGGGGAACACGTGATAGACGTCGGGATGGTTGTTGTGAATCACCTTTCTGCACTCGGAGCAACCAAGGCACGCGTCGTGATTTTTGCAATAGACGCTTGCCGCTACGAGCGTGAAAAATTCGTCGACGATTTCGTCGTCGGGGGACACCACCATGTATGCGTGTCCGAGTCCCGAAGAGAAGTCGTTGCGTATGAGCCCATATGCGCGAGAGGAGCGCAGAGCTTTTTCAAAGGTGATGTCACTCACTTTATCGCACCTCTTTGTCTTAGTGCTTCGATTATCTTTTGAGAAGTCACGTTTTTGTCGAAATCGGGTTTTATCCTTACAAAACGAGTGTCTGAACCTGCTATTTCCGCATTATACCCGGCATACACTCTGTCATGGAAGTCTGCCGATTCAAGCTCCAGCCTGTCGTCCGTTATGCGGAAAGTGCGCCACGCTTCACTCGGCTTCAAATCAAGGAATATAGTGATGTCGGGAAGAAGTCCGTCGATTGCGGGCGCATTGATTTTTTTGATGAGGTCGGCACCCAAACCGCGCGCATAGCCTTGATATGCTATGGAGCTGTCCACGTATCTGTCGCACACGACAAGCTCGCCCCTTTCGAGTGCGGGTTTTATGACTTCGCGCACGAGTTGCGCCCTCGACGACGCATACAGATACGCTTCGGTGACGCCCGTCATTTCTTCGTTTTCGGGGTTGAGAATTATTTTGCGGATTTGTTCGGAAATATGGGTGCTGCCCGGTTCACGCACGTAAACCGCATGTTGATTTGTTGATTCGAGATAGTCTTTGAGAAGTTTGAGCTGGGTGGATTTTCCCACGCCCTCGCAACCTTCGAATGATACGAACATAGTGTTCCTCGCCTTTGTTGATTTGAGTATTATATCACGATTTATGTGTTATGTCCAACGATGTTGTTCATTCCTCTTGCGACGATTTCTTGCCGGTGAGGATATAGTAGTTTTTGCTTGCCTTGATTTCCGAATACGACCTGTTGTCGTTGCCGTTTGTATTGAACGAGGCAAGATAGGGCGTGATGCAATTTGTGAGAGAGGTGTTTACAAGATAGTTGCTTGAATTGTGTCTAGCCCAGATTGTTGCAATTTCGTCTTTGGTCATGGTTTTGTAGTTTGCCTGCTCCCACATACGCTCGACGTTGTTGTCATAATTGAAAAGTCCCCAGGAGGAATGTTCGGCAGCGTGCTTGAAATTCCAGGTGGTGAAGTTCCAGCCCAATCCGCAATAGAGTTCCATAACTCCCGCCCAGGCGTCCTCTTCCGTTTGAGAAGACTCTTTGTGCGTGGCGTTCACCTTGTCGGGATGCGAGTCTGCCCACACGTTGAATTCACCTATGAGAACGGGGACGCGATACTCTTTTGTGGAGAGATTGTTTGTCGTGATCTGAATACCGTAATAAGTCGAGTTCGCAACGCCCGCGCTTGCCCAGTTGTAGTGATGATATTGATAAATCACGTTTTCCCATCCGTATTTGTCGGGCTTAGGAAGGTTTGCGAAAGTCCAGCAAGATTCCATACAGATGATATGATTTTTGTCGACCTCGCGGATTGCCTTGTAAAGAGTGTCGAAATATTCGTGCGTTCTCGGCGTTGTGGTTTGAGTGCCGCTCTCGTTTTTTATGCCCGGTTCGTTCATGAGATCGTACACCGCGACGGTGTTGTTGTTTTTGTAGCGATTTGCTATGGCAACCCATATTTCCATTGTTTTGATACGACATATTTCGCCCGTTTCGTCCTCTCCCCAAAGTCTGCCTCCGTCGGGATAGGCAATGTCGCCGGTGTGGTCGTTCCCGCTTTGCGAACCGACTGCGCCGTGCATATCGAGGATGGCGTAAAGCGAGTATTTTTTGCACATTTCGATTGCCCAATCGAGACGGGCGAATTTGCTCTCGTCCACTTTCAGCTCTTCATACGGCGTTCGTTCGTAACGGTCGCCGACTTTTTTCACCGCGTTTACGAAATTCAGATATGTGAAGGGAATCCTCACGCAATTCAAACCGAGGGCTTTTATGCGTTGAAAATCGATCTCGCTCACCCAATTGCCTTCGTATACGTCCAAAAGTTCTTGCATGCCGTCTTCGCCGAATCTGTTTGCCAGCTCTATCATCATGTCGATTTGCCCGTATTCTTTTTCGATATCGGTTGGGACAAGCCAGCTTTCCTGAACAAGCCAACCTCCGAGATTTGTGCCGTAAAGTCCGATGGCGTTGCCTTTTTCGTCGATTATTTTCGCTCCGTCGGTTTTGACAAAAGAAACGGTTTTTTCATCGTCGTTGCACGCAAAAAGCGTAAGTGCGGATACGAGCAGAGTTAAAATCAAAATCGTTGCGACGATAGTGCGTTTTTTCATAATTTTCTCCGATTTTTATATCGTTTCGATTATATCAATTTTTGTTTGTACATTCAATAGCAATCGGCGGAAAAATTTTTTCGGCGGCACAAAAAAATCGAATTTTTTGCTCGGAGTGCGCCACAATCTTGACTTGCGAGGCGGCGGAGTTTTTATCCGCGCTTGACAATGTTTTATATTGGTATTAAACTAAATATTATTATTTTAATTAGAGGAGTGCCTCACGCTTATGGACTATAAGCAAATTGAAAGCAAATGGCAAAAGATTTGGGCGGACACCGGGCTTTACAAGTTCGACCGTTCGAGAGTAGACAAAAAGTATTATTGTCTTGAAATGTTTTCCTATCCCTCCGGCGCGAAACTTCACGCGGGACATTGGTACAATTACGGCCCTGCCGATACGTTTGCGCGTTTCAAACGCATGCAAGGATACGAGGTGTTTCAACCGATGGGATTCGACGCGTTCGGTTTGCCTGCTGAAAACTATGCCATAAAAACGGGTATTCATCCCGAAGAAAGCACCCTCAAAAACATCGCTACGATGGAAGGACAACTCAAACGCATCGGAGCAATGTACGACTGGGATTACGAAATCAAAACATGCATGCCCGACTACTATAAGTGGACGCAATGGATGTTCCTTCAACTCTACAAAAAGGGACTTGCATATCGCAAGGAAGCTCCCGTAAACTGGTGTCCGTCCTGCAACACCGTGCTTGCCAACGAACAAGCACAGGGCGGAGTTTGCGAGAGATGCGGAAGCCAAGTCACCCACAAAAACCTCAATCAATGGTTTTTCAAAATCACCGCTTACGCCGACGAATTGCTCGATTGCATCGACAAACTCGATTGGCCCGAAAAAACCAAGCTCATGCAAAAGAACTGGATCGGAAGAAGCTATGGCGGTGAGGTCGAGTTTTCGGTCAAAGACAGCGACGTCAAGTTTAAAGTATTCACCACGAGAGCAGATACCATCTTCGGCGTAACCTATGTCGTTCTTGCTCCCGAAAGCCCTCTCGTCGACCTTGTTGTCACCGACGAGCAAAAGGCGGCGGTCGAAGAATACAAAGAAAAGAGTGCGAAAGCCACCGAAATCGACCGTATGTCCTCAACCAGAGAGAAAACCGGCGTTCCGACGGGCGCGTACGCAATCAACCCCGTCAACGGTGAAGAAGTGCCTATTTTGGTTGCCGACTACGTTATCGCAAGCTACGGCACGGGCGCGGTTATGGGCGTTGCCGCACACGACGAGCGCGATTTCGTGTTTGCTCAAAAGCTCGGACTTCCCATAAAGAGAGTCATCAAGGGAAAAGACGGTGTTGACGATTCGCTTCCTTTCTGCGAATACGGCGTTCTCTGCAACAGTGGAGAGTTCGACGGTATGACGAGCGAAGAAGGCAAGCTCGCAATTCTCAAAAAACTCGAAAAAGAAGGCAAGGGCGGACTCAAAACCAACTATCGCTTGCGTGACTGGCTGGTGAGCCGTCAACGCTATTGGGGCGCACCTATCCCCATAATTCACTGCGACCACTGCGGCGACGTTCCCGTTCCGGAAAAGGATTTGCCCGTGCGACTTCCGCTGGGCGTAAACTTTACTCCCGACGGAGAATCTCCTCTTAAAAAGTGCGATGAGTTTATCAATACGGTTTGCCCCGTTTGCGGACGTCCTGCAAAACGCGACGCCGACACTCTCGACACCTTCGTGTGTTCGAGCTGGTATTTCTTGAGATATCCCGACGCACACAATGCAGACAAGCCGTTCGACAGCGAGTGGATAAACAAAATGCTTCCCGTTGACAAATACATCGGCGGTGCGGAGCATGCGTGCATGCACCTTTTGTATGCGCGTTTCTTCACCAAGGCGTTGAGAGATATGGGCTATCTCAACTTTGACGAACCCTTCCTTTCTCTCGTGCACCAAGGCACGATTCTAGGCCCGGACGGCAACAAGATGTCAAAGTCCAAGGGCAACGTCGTATCTCCCGACGATTCGATCGCAAAGTACGGAGCGGACATTTTCAGAGTGTATCTCATGTTCGGATTCAACTACGTCGAGGGTGGTCCGTGGAACGACAACGGCCTTGAATCCATCAGCCGTTTCTTCGACAGAATCGAGCGTATCGTCAAAAAATGCTACGAAGTCAACTTTGACGACGCACCTCTCGGAAAGGCGGAGAAAGAACTCAATCGCGTGCGCCACAACACCATAAAGTGCGTCACCAACGATTTGGGCGCGTTCTCGTTCAACACCGCGGTTGCAAGACTTATGGAGTTTGTCAACGCAATGTACAATTATGAGGCGAACGTTGCAAAGAAGAACGCGATTTACAAGGATTGCGCAAAAGATCTGGTGCTTTTGTTTGCTCCGTTTGCGCCTCATTTCTGCGAAGAACTTTGGGAAATGCTCGGTCAGAAATACAGCGTATTCAATCAAGCGTATCCGACTTTCGATCCCGCGGCAATGGTGCTCGACGAGGTGGAACTTGCCGTTCAAATCAACTCCAAGATGAGAGCGAAAGTCACCGTGGCAACGTCCGCAAGCAAGGAAGAAATCGAAAAAGCCGCACTCGAAGCGGTCAAAGATCAGCTTGCTTCCGCACCTAAAAAAGTCATCGTCGTCCCCGGCAGACTTGTGAACATAATAGCATAAATGAAACTTTAACACACGGTTTTGCAACATAAACCATACGTTTGAGCATAAAATCAAAAATAAAGACTATATCGACATTAGAGGAAACACACTATGTTGGATTTGGCAAGAATCAGAAACAATCCGCAAGAGGTGGTCGACGCCCTTGCAAAGAAAGGCTACAACGCAGACTTTACCGAAATCATCAAATGGGATGACGAAAGAAAAGCCACGATAACCGAAATCGAACAACTCAAAGCACAAAAGAACAAGGTGTCGGCGCAAATTCCCGTTCTCAAAAAAGCGGGACAACCCGTCGAACCTATCTTTGACGAAATGAGAAAACTCGGCGACGAAATCGCTGCCGGCGACGCAAAAATCAACGACCTTATCGCAAAGATCAACGACGCGCTTGCCTGTATGCCCAATATTCCAGATCCCGATCTTCTCCCCGGCGAAAAGGAAAACAACAAGGTTATCAAAATCGTGGGCGAACAACCCAAGTTCGATTTCCCTCTCAAAAACCACGTTGACATCTGCACCGATCTGGGCATGATCGACTACGAAAGAGGAGTCAAACTTTCGGGCAACGGTTTTTGGATTTACAGAGGCGTGGGCGCAAGACTGGAATGGGCGTTGCTCAACTACTTCGTGGACGAACATCTTAAAGACGGCTACGAATTTATTCTTCCGCCGTATCAACTCGGCTACAACTGCGGCTTCGGCGCAGGTCAATTCCCCAAATTCAGCGACGAGGTGTATTGGCTCGACTGCGACGAGGACAGAAAACGCAATCGCTTTATGCTTCCGACTGCGGAAACCGCGCTCGTCAATATGTATGCGGGCGAAATTATCGACGAAAGCAAACTTCCGATGAAGTTCTTTGCGTACTCTCCTTGTTTCAGAAAGGAAGCAGGCAGCGCGAGAGCGGAAGAGAGAGGTATGATAAGAGGTCACCAATTCAACAAAATCGAAATGGTGCAATACGCTCATCCCGACCACAGCAAAGAAGCGTTCGAAGAGCTTGTCGAAAAGGCGTCCAGACTCGTCGAGCAACTCGGGTTGCATTTCAGAGTGAGCAAACTTGCGGCAGGGGATTGCTCCGCTTCCATGGCAAGAACTTACGACGTTGAACTTTGGATTCCGTCGATGGGCATTTACAAGGAATGTTCCTCCGTTTCCAACGCAAACGACTATCAGGCACGCAGAAACAACACTCGTTTCCGCGATGGCGAAACGGGCAAACCGCGTTTTGTGCACACCCTCAACGGCAGCGGTCTTGCAACCAGCAGACTTATTCCTGCAATCGTCGAGCAATTCCAAAACGCAGACGGTTCCGTCACCATCCCCGAAGTGCTTCGCAAATACATGGGCGGCATGGAAAAAATCACCAAATAACCACGGTTTTCAGGCAAAGCGCATCGGTGCTTTGCCTTTCTGCAAAATAAAATAAGGAAAAGAGGAAATTATGAGAGATGAACTCAAAAAGTACGGCGATGAAGCCTACAAAATGGTAGAGTATGCCGCGCGCGAGATAGGCCCGCGTCTTCCCGGCTCGAACAACGAGAAGAAGTATCACGACTATATGTCGGACAAGCTCAAAGAGTTGGGACTCAATCCCGTCACCGAGAGCTTCGTGTTCGCGCCTCACGCGTCTATCGGCGGATTGCCGTATGCAGGTTGGGCAGGCATAATCGGTTGCGTGCTCACCGTGCTTGCAACGATACTTGCAAGTTTGTCCGCTTACGCCGGACTTGCAATGCACTTCGTATGCACGATGTACATGATTTGTACGTGGATTTGGCTTGTGGTGAGCGTGTTTAAGTATCACACTTGTTTCGACTGGTGCTTTAAGCACAAAGTGTCGCACAACACCTACGCAGAGCTTCTTCCCGATGACGGAAAATACGATTATACGATTTTCCTTTCGGGGCACACCGACACCAGCTGGACGCTCAAACTCAGCGCGTCGCAAAACAAACTCGGATTTGTGGGCGTGGTGCTTCGCTTGGCACTCGGTGCAATCGCGGTTGCCGCCGTCACGATTGTCAGCGTCGTTATGCTTATTCTCATAATGATGCTCAATTACGGCACGGACACGCTTTCTTACGACACCCTTGTCAATACCGCAAAGGCATATTACGTCATAAAACAAATGACGTTGTATTCTTCGCCTATCGTCATCATCTGCGCATTCTTGCTCACGATGTACAACGAAAAGACGGAAGCAATCGCTTCCCCCGGCGCAATGGACAACGCAACCGGCGTTTCGATTGCATATCAAGTTGTAAAATACTACAAGGAAAACCCCGACAAGATGCCCAAAAACTGCCGCATCGTCGATTGCAACATCGGTGCGGAGGAGTCGGGACTGCGCGGTTCTATCGCATTCACTCGCAAGCACAAAAACGACGGAATGCTTGACAATGCCTATCACATCAACATCGACTCGGTTGCCGACGAAGATTATTTTGAAGTCATCCACGGCGATAGCTGGCTCTGCCCGCACTTCGACAAAGATTTGGAGCGTATGTTCAAGGAAGCCATGAGGGAAGCAGGCATCAAAAATCCCGGCGATATCGCAAACCCTGTCGGCGGTTGCGATTCCACGCCTTTCCAAAAATCAGGCGTAAAATCCATCACTTTCGCCGCCCAAAATCCCGTCATGAGCCATTATTATCACACCTATCACGACGTGCCCGAGCGTTTCTCCGCAGAAACGGTGGGACTCGGATTGGACGTGGTGCTCCGCGTCATCGACAAGATAGACCAAGAGCATACAAAATAATAGAACGAGAAGGTAAAGCCCTTTTGCGATTCTGCTATACACAAAGCAGGCGCAAAAGGGCTTTTTGTTATTTTTTAAATTTGTTCGTCCTCTACAAGAGGTGAGAATTTAGAACTCTAAATGCCATGTCCCCTTTCCTCACGTGTTTTCCCAATCACCGTTCCCCCTTAAAAGGGAACCCACGGTGACCGCGTAGCGGGGGACAACACTCAGCACTCGCATAAATGGGTATCGTCCACTTGTTATGCCACTGCGCTTTGTGCGCCAGCTTCGCAACAACACGGCGCAGTCGCTTGTACTGTCCGTCAAGCTCGGCGTTCGCTTGGCTCGCCGCCTTGCGGCTCGTGTTCCGTCTTTGAAGTTGCACATTTCGTTAATAAGTGCGCCTTGAATGAGTGTTCGTTAGTTTTTAATCGCAATATGTCAAATCCGTCTCCGAACAAACAAATAAGGTGTATAAGCATGCTTCGAATAAGCTGAAATTTTCCGCAACCGCAACGCAGTTGCGATATCACCCGAACGAAGTGAGGATATCACCGCGCGCAGCGCGATATCACTGTTGCAAAGCAACAATATCATCTGCGCAAAGCGCAATTTACAAGTCGTCTGCGTCCTGAACCGGCTTTTCGCCGTCGGGGACGTCGGGATAACCGTGTTTTTCGGGTACTCCCGTATAACTGCCGTTCGGATCGAAGCGCGAGCGCAAGTTTTCGTGCGCGGAAAGATTGCTGTGCGACAGGGGAATATTGCGAGTTCTTTTTCTTTTGATTTTCATAGTTTCTCCTTTGGGTATAAATCCCGTAAATTACAGGTATTTTAATATAGAATGTGCAAACCTTAATAATTTATTAATTTCATTAATATTTTATAAATCGGTGGAAAATCACACAAACATATGATATGATACATTTTGCAAATAAAAATAAGCGATTCAGCGCAATAAATATTATTAGGAAGCATATAAAATGAAAAACGGCGGAATTGATAAAAGAGTCATCAAAACCAAAAACGCGATCTTCGAGGCGTTCAAACAACTTGTGCAAGAAAAGGACATGTCCGACATCACCATAAGCGAGCTTATGCAAAAGGCAAATATCACGCGTAGCACGTTTTATATGTACTACAACACCGTCGGCGACGTTCGCACGGACATCGAAAACACCATCATGGCGCGCATTGACAGAATTATGAGCGAAACGGATATTCGCAACAGCATCAGAAATCCGTATCCGCTTTTGAGCATGCTTGCAGACGAAATTTTGAAGCAAGACCAAAACAACAGATACATCCTTTCATCCAGCACGTCGGGACAACTCATGGACAAAATCAACGACCGCATCGTTGAGGCGTATATGCATTGGTTCAAAGAAAACGAAGGTTCGACAAACGACATCGGCAAAGTAAAATACATTGTTGCTTTTGCGGCTGCCGGCATGACGGAATGTTTCAAAATCTGGTTCAACCACAAGAGCTCGCTCACTCTCGAGGAGCTTTGCAAAAACATTTCGGACGCAATGAGCAAGGGCATTTCCTTGATGACGGATCAAACTGCGCTCTGATTCGATATATAGGGGGAGCAATTTTGAAACGTATGCAAGGAGAATGACGGTCCGTCATTCTCTTTGTCGTTTAAAAAAAGAACAAGTTATTAAACAAAATATAAAACAACGCATTTTTTTGAGGTGCAATATGCTTCAACTTAAAGACGTAGTAAAAGATTATCCCACCGCGACGACAACCGTGCATGCATTGAGAAAAGTTTCGCTCAATTTCAGAGAGAGCGAATTTGTGGCTATTCTCGGCCCTAGCGGTTGCGGCAAAACGACCATGCTCAACATCATCGGCGGACTTGACAGATACACGTCGGGCGACCTCGTCATCGGCGGAGTTTCCACTGCGGATTTTGACGACGAGCACTGGGACGCCTATCGCAATGCGACGATAGGTTTCGTGTTTCAAAGCTACAACCTCATTCCGCATCTTACGGTTCTTGAAAACGTCGAACTCGCATTGAGCCTTGTCGGCGAGAAAAAGAAAGCAAGAAGGGCAAAGGCGGTTGCCGCACTGCACAAGGTCAACATGCATGAGGAAATCGATAAAAAGCCCAACCAGCTTTCGGGCGGACAAATGCAGCGTGTTGCAATCGCAAGAGCCATCGTAAACGACCCCAAAATCATTCTTGCGGACGAACCGACGGGCGCGCTTGACAGCGAACTCAGCGTTCAGGTTATGGACATTTTGCAAGAGCTTTCAAAAAATCGTCTTGTCATTATGGTTACGCACAATGCGGAACTTGCCTACCAATACGCAACCCGTATTTGCCGTTTCAAAGACGGTCAACTTATCGAGGACACCAACCCTTACGATCCCGAAACGGAAATCGAAGGACAAACGGCAGAAACGGAAACGGTAATCGAGAAAATAGCTTCCAAAGAAAGCGATGAAAAAATCGTCCTCGAAGAAGTTACGACCGACAATATCGAAAGAGGCGAAAGCGCACAAACAAGCACTTTATCGGCTCAAAACAATGCGATAAACAGTCAAAACGTGCAAAACGACGGCGAACCCGACAAAAAGAAAAGAACATCGAACCACAAGCGCAAAGTGGCAATGAGAAACGTCGGAGAGGAATCCAATGCCATTTTCGACAAGCTGGGACTCAACAGCCTTTCCAAAAAGAAAAAGAAGAGAGATAAGGCGTTCAAACCCACGTCCATGAGCGCAGGCATGGCGTTTGGATTGAGTTTGAAAAACCTCGTTTCCAAAAAACGCCGCACGTTGCTTACGTCTTTTGCCGGCGCAATCGGCATTATAGGTCTTGCGCTCGTGCTTTCCATTTACAACGGCTTTAATATCTACCTTGCGAAGATGGAAACCGAGATGTTGTCGGGCGTTCCGCTCGGCGTTTATCAATACAACGTTTCCAGCAACGCCATGATGGAACTTATGACGAGTATGATGGAAACTCAGCCGAACGACAGTCAAACGTCATATCCCGATTCCGACGAAATCAAGGTTTCGAGCAGTAGTTCGTATGACGGAGCCATGGCAAAAATGATGTTGTCAATCGTCAAATCGTTTATGGACGGCGTGACGAAAAACGACATCACCGTTGAGTTTGCCGACTATATGAAAGCAATGCCGAAAGAGTATTATACGGCTATGAATATTTCATACGGTTTGCGCTACAATCTTGTCAGAAAAACTTTTGATTCCGACGGCAACGTTGCATACAAGGACGTTTCGCAACAACCCAGACCTTTGACGACCACTGCGATTGCGACGACCGTTCTCGGCGAAAACGGATTGCAGGCAAAGTATTGGCAAGAGCTTGCCGCCAACGAAGAAATCACCATGCGCTCGTATGATTTTATAGGCGAGGGCAGCAGATTCCCGAAAAACAAAAACGAAGTGCTTTTGTGCGTCAATTCAGACAACTCCGTCAACGTCGACTTGTTGAGCGCATTCGGTATCGACACTTACAAAAAGGACGCCAACGGCAACGTTGAAAAAGACGAAAGCGGCAAACCTGTCAAAATGGATACGGCAAGTATACCGTATGAGTATTTTATAGGTCAAACATTCAAACTTGTTGACAACGATGCCTATTATGTTTATGACGAAGAAACAGGCAAGTATGAAAACAATGTCGGAATCGGCAAAGCGAAATCCGACGGTTCGGAAGGATCTGGCGGATTCAACCCGTTAAGCGATTCGGAAAGCAAAAAACTGCTTTGGAGCTATGACGATTCGAGCGAATCGCAAACATTGCTCAAACAAATGTACGATGCCTCGGGAGAGGAAATCAAGGTTGTCGGCGTTATAAGAGCAAAGAAAAATGCCGAGCACGCATATGTTTCATCGGCAATCTGTTACACGTCCGACCTTGCCGAAAGTACGCTCGAAAGCGCACAAAACAGCCTACTTGTTCAAAGACAACTTGCGCTTTCCGCAGCTTCGAACAACAAGACGCCGACCGTTTTCGATGGAGTAAGACTCAACGATTCCGTTGATTTTGCATCGAGCGCAAGCGCATCGATTGCGGCGATTACAGGCATTCCTGCTCTTCAATATACTTACTATATGCGTGCAATCGGCGCGGATAGAAGTCCGTATTATATCACGGTATATCCCAACGACAGCGATCAGAAAACCAATTCCGGCAACTATATTTCCGCATGGCAGAATTCCGGCAAAGGCAATATAGGCTACTTCGATATGTCCGAAATGCTTTTGGTCAATATGAGAGGAATACTCGACCTCGTGTCCGCAATGCTCATAGCGGTTGCCGCAATATCTCTTGTCGTATCCACCGTCATGATCGGCGTCATCACGTCCAACTCCGTTGTCGAACGCACTCGTGAAATCGGTATTCTTCGTGCAATCGGAGCGCGCAAAAAAGATATACGCAACGTCTTTATTGCCGAAACTTCGCTCATCGGTCTTGCCAGCGGACTTATCGGTATCCTCGTCACCTATATTCTTTGTCCGCTCATATCCCTCGTCATCAAAGCAGCCGCCGGCATCGGCTCGCTCTTGCATTTCCATCCCTTGCATGCCTTCATCCTCGTGTGCTTGAGTTTGGTCTTGACCGTGATATCGGGCATTATACCGGCGATTATGGCGTCGAGGAAGAATGTGGTTGATGCCCTCCGCGTCGATTAAAACTGCGCTAAATTGCGCCTAACTTTGTCAGCACCCCTTGATTGTCAACTCATTTACGCTTTGTAAATTAGGGTTGCCATTCAAGAGGTGCTTTCGCGTTATGCATCGATTTATCGCAGTTTTAATTGAAGCGTAGATCTGTCTATTCAGAGTTTTTTAAGAATATTTTATCAAAAATATGGCAATCGATAACAAAGTATTGAAAATAATATTTTCAAGTGTTATAATAATATTTCAAAAGAGAGTAAACTATGGATTCTATCAGAACGATTCAACTTAAAGAAAGCATCCTGCAAAACAACGATGCCGACGCGGCAAAACTCCGTGCCGAGCTTGACGAGGCAGGGATTTACTACGTCAACGTGATGTCTGCGCCGGGAAGCGGCAAGACGACTTTGCTATGCGCGCTCACCAACGCTTTGAAAGGCAAAATAAAGGTCGGCGTAATGGAGGCGGATATAGACGGCGACGTGGATGCTTACACCGTGCGAGAAGCGGGTGCGGAAGCGATCCAACTCCACACGGGCGGCATGTGCCATCTCGATGCGGATATGTCCAGGCAAGGTTTTAAGGAGTTTGCGACAAATTCCGATATCGTTTTTCTTGAAAATATCGGCAATCTCGTGTGCCCTGCCGAGTTCGATACGGGCGCGCACTTGAAAATGGTGCTTTTGGCACTTCCGGAGGGCGACGACAAGCCGCTCAAATATTCGCTTATGTTTTCCGTAGCGGACGTTGTTGTGCTGACAAAATGCGATACGGCAAAATACTTTGATTTTGACGTAGAGAAGTGCAAACAATACATTGCAAGAGTGAATAAGAGCGCAAAAGTATTCGAGGTTTCCGCACGCACGGGCGACGGAATAGACGAACTTGCAAAATATCTTATGCAGAATTACTCGGAGTGGAAAGAGGGCGTAAAATGAGAGTTATATCCGTCAAAGAAAGTATATTTTCAAACAACGATAAAACCGCCGACGAGTTGAGAGCGAATCTCAAGCGCAAGGGCACGTTTCTTCTCAACGTTATGTCTTCGCCCGGAAGCGGCAAAACCACTCTTTTGACCGCACTGCTCAAAAGCCTGAAAGACAAACTTAAAGTGGTTGCGATGGACGTTGACATAGAAACCGACGTTGACGCGCGTCGTATAGCGGAAGGCGCAGGCATCGAGAGCGTGCAAATTCACAACGGCGGACTTTGCCATATCGACGCGGATATGGTGCGCGAGGCACTCAATCAAGCGGCGTTTGACGAGTGCGACCTCATCGTGCTTGAAAATATCGGCAATCTCGTATGTCCTGCCGAGTTCGATACGGGCGCGCATCTCAACATGATGTTGTTGTCCGTACCCGAGGGCGACGACAAACCGCTCAAATATCCTTTGATGTTTGAAAAGTGCAATCTTGTCGTTGTCACCAAAATCGACACTCTCGAAGCGTTCGATTTTGACAAAACCGAGTTTGAAAAACACATTTCTCGTCTGAATCCGAACGCACAGATATTTTATGTCAGTGCAAAAACGGGCGAAGGGCTTGAAATGCTTGAAAAAGAGATATATAATAAAATATATTTTTTCAAAGGAGAAAAAAACAATGGCTGAGATGAGCAAGGCTTTCAAACCCAAATATATGGGTGAGAAGAATCCGAGTGAAAAAATCCTCAAATTAGCAAGAAAAATCACGGACTGCATCGACCACAAGATCAAAGGCGTGACGGCAGACGACCCCGAATACTGGGGACTTCGTTGCGTTGTCACCGACGAAATGGCGGATGTTGCTCTCAAAATGAAGGTGCGCAAGCACTACACGTTCGAGGATCTCAAAAAGATGAATCCCGAGCTGAGTGCCGAGAAGTTGCAAGAACTTCTTGACAAGATGAGCTACGTCGGCATTTTGGAGTACGACTACGGCGACAACTACGACCACAACGGGCCTATCCCCGGCGCAAAAAAGGAACGTCGCTATGTGCTTCCCATGTTCGTGCCCGGCTCTGCCGAGTTCACCAACATGATAAAGAAGCAGCTTGATGAACATCCCGAACTTGCAATGTTCTTCGAGCGCATGACCTATTTGCCGTTGACTATGGTCACGCCTATGGTTCCTCCGGGAGGCGCAGGCATCGGCATGCACGTTATTCCTGTCGAGAAAGCAATCGAGATGGAAAACGGCACCATGGACATCGAGCATATCTCCTACTGGCTCAAAAAGTACGAAGGACACCTCGGCGTCGGCATCTGCTCCTGCCGTTACGGAAGAGCCAAGCTCGGCGAAGGTTGCGGCGACAGCTGTGAAGAGTGGTGTATCGGCATCGGCGATATGGCTGATTACTGCCGTGAAACGGGCAAGGGACGCGATATCACCTATGAAGAAGCAATGCAAATTCTCCGAAACGCAGAGAAGAACGGTTTTGTTCACCAAATCACCAACATCGACGGCGAAAACAAGATTTTTGCAATCTGCAACTGCAACGTCAATATCTGCAACGCACTGCGTACATCCCAACTTTTCAACACCCCCAACATGTCGAGAAGCGCATATGTCGCTCGCGTTGAAAAAGACAAATGCGTCGCTTGCGGCAAATGCGTAGAGTATTGCCCAGCAGGTGCAGTCAAACTCGGACAAAAACTTTGCACAAAGCAAGGTGAAATCAAATATCCCAAACACGAACTTCCCGACAACCTCTCCTGGGGCCCGGACAAGTGGGATGAGGATTACAGAGACAACAACCGCATCAACTGCTATGAAACGGGTACATCTCCGTGCAAAGCGGCATGTCCTGCTCACATTGCGGTTCAAGGTTACATCCGCAAGGCAAAAGAGGGCAAGTACAGAGAAGCTCTCGAACTCATCAAGAAGGACAATCCGTTCCCGGCAATCTGCGGACGCGTCTGCAACAAGCGTTGCGAGGCGGCATGCACCAGAGGAACTATTGACGAGGCGGTTGCAATCGACGACATCAAGAAGTTCATTGCGGAGCAAGATTTGCACGCGGAAACAAGATTCGTGCCCGAAGTTGTCATCCCGTCCAACGTCGAAACGCATTGGGGACAAAAGATTGCAATCATCGGCGCAGGCCCTGCGGGACTTTCTTGCGCATACTATCTTGCAACCAAGGGCTATCAACCCACCGTGTTTGAAAAGAACGAGAAACTCGGCGGTATGCTCACCTACGGCATTCCTTCCTACAAACTCGAAAAGGACGTCATCGACGCTGAAATCGACGTATTGCGTGAGCTTGGCGTAGAGTTCAAGACCGGTGTGAATGTCGGCAAAGACGTCACTATCGACGAACTCAGAAAGCAAGGTTACAAAGCATTCTACATCGCAATCGGATGCCAGGGCGGCAGACTTCCCGGAGTCCCCGGCGAAGACGCAATCGGCACCGATATGGCAGTTTCGTTCTTGCACGATGCAACCGAGAATCACGACAGAAAACTCGAAGGCAAAACAGTCGTCATCGGCGGCGGAAACGTTGCTGTGGACTGCGCTCGCACCGCCGTTCGTTTCGGCAGTGAAGAAGTGGGTATGTATTGCCTCGAATCGAGAGAAACGATGCCTGCAAGCAAAAACGAAATCGAGGAAACTCTTGAAGACGGCATCTCAATCAACAACGGCTGGGGCCCCAAGGAAATCCTCAAGAACGAAGACGGCACCGTCAAGGCAGTCGTGTTCAAGAAGTGCTTGAGAGTCATCGATCCTCAAACCAAGAGATTCAGCCCCGTTTACGACGAGAACGACACCATCACCGTTGAAGCGCAACACGTCATCTTCGCAATCGGTCAAGCGATTGTGTGGGGCGATTTGCTCAAGGGAACGAAGGTCGAATTCCATCACGGCAATTATCCCGTTGCGGATTCTCTCACATATCAAACGGCAGAGCCCGACATCTTCGTGGGCGGCGACGTTTACAGCGGACCGAAGTTTGCAATCGACGCAATCGAAGCGGGCAAGAACGCAGCGGTATCTCTCCATCGTTTCGTACAACCCGGCACGAGCATGACCATCGGTCGCAACCGCAGACAATTCATCGAGCTTGACAAAAACAACATCGTCATCGACAGCTACGACACCGCCGGCAGACAAGAAGCCAAAGAACTCGAAGGCGACAAACACTCCTTCAGAGATTTGCACGGCACTCTCACCGAAGAACAAGTCAAGATCGAAGCAGGTCGTTGCCTCGGATGCGGCGCAAGCGTTGTGGACGAAAACAAGTGCATCGGTTGCGGTGTCTGCACCACCAAGTGCGAATTCGACGCAATCCATCTCCACAGAGAACATCCCGAATGCTCCACTATGGTGCGCAGCGAAGACAAGTTTAAAGCAATTCTTCCTTACGCAATCAAGCGCGGCATGAGAATCGTGTTCGGCAAGAAAACCGCTGAAGAAAAAGCCTCTCAAAAGAAACACAAAGAGGCAGTCAAAGCGGCAAAAGCGGCAAAAAAAGCCAACAAATAAGAGGTTGATATGCACGAGCTAGGTGTAGTGTTTCACATCGCGGACATCGTGCGCGACGTCGCCGTCGAAAACAAGGCGACAAAAATCCAAAAAGTCGTCATGCAAATCGGCGAAGTATCCACGATTGTGAACGATCAACTCATTGATTGTTGGAACTGGAATGCAAACCGCACGGATCTTCTGCGCGGTTGCACTCTTGAAATCGAGCCCATCAAAGCAGTCACCTATTGCGAGGACTGCCACAAAGAGTATCCCACCGTCGAACACGGCAAGATCTGCCCCTATTGCGGGAGCGAGCACACCTATTTGGTGCGGGGAAACGAGGTGCTCATCAAAGAAATCGCCGTAGAATAGTGCGCCAAATCGCAAATAGCTTTGTCAAAGCCCCTTGTGCGACAACTCATGTACATTAGGGTTGCCGCGCAAGGGGTTTTTCCTCGCTCTTTATCGATTTGGCGCACTATTCTGGAAAAGTTTAGCGAACAACTGTATATGCATATTCAAAGACGGAACACGAGCCGCAAGGCGGCGAGAAAGCGAACGCCGAGCTTGACGAAAAGTACAAGTGAGCGGACGAGTTTGGATTCTTTTCGTCCGCGAACGAGTGACATAAAAAGGGAACGATAGCAATCTATGCGAGTGCTGAGTGTTGTCCCCCGCTACGCGGTCACCGTGGGTTCCCTCAAGGCACGCAGAGGGGGAACGGTGATAGGGAAAACACGTGAGGAAAGGGGACATAGCATTTAGAGTTCTAAACATTCACACTTTGTAGAGGAAGAACAAAAGCCCGGAAGGGAAAGAGGGGGCACATCTAATTTAGAGTACACGCTGCCCCGCTCTTGTAGAGGAAGAATAAAACACTAAACTTACAAACGGAGTGACGATATGTCACTCCGTTTGTGCGTTTTGTGCGTTTTTCGGTTATTCGTTCATAATCAAAAAGTATTCGGTCAGGCGTTCGGGGGTATCGGCAAAGGACGTTTCGTCCCAGTATTCCACAAGCAAAACGAAATTTTCGATTATCGAATTGACTTTCAAGGACTTGGGTAGGTTTTTGCCCGTTACGAAATTGTTTTCGACGCAGGCGGTTGCAAATTCGGCGAGTTCGCCCCTCAAATAGTTGAGGAAAGTGTCCTTGCTTTGCGAAAGCAAAATGGCGTGAACAAGCGTTTTTTCGTCGTGCAAGTGATAAAAAATGTGCGTGATAAAGTGCTTGTAGTCGAATATGGAGGATTTTGAAAAATCGTGGCTTTTTTCCTCTGCAAGCGAGTGGGAAAAGACGTGTCCGAATATGGTCGAACATATGGATTTGAGCAATTCCTCTTTCGTTTTGTAATGTGCGTAAAACGTGCTTCTTGCAACACCGCTTTTGTCCAAAACGTCTTGAATTCGCACGTCCGCGTACGCTTTTTCAAGCAAAACTTCGGCAAACGCATTGTAAATTTTTTCGGTTGTGGCATTGATTTTTTTGTGCATAAAACCCTCTGTTATGATTTACTTTTTTTCATTATATCAAACACTATGTTCGCGCGTCAATACATAATGTATGAATTTTTGCCATTAACAAAACAATATGTTCTAATTTGTTTTATTTTTATAATTTTAATCGTACAAACGAGTGCGTTTTAGCTTGATTAGACGTCATTCGAATGGTATAATCTAAGCATGGACGAAAACGTGATCGAAGTCATCGATTTGAGCGTGTACGCATGCTTTTTGCGCTCCACCGAAAAGATTGTGGGCGACGTTTCGTTTTGCCTCAAAAGCGGGGAGCGGCTTGCGATAGTCGGCGAGTCGGGAAGCGGAAAATCCATGATAGTAAACGCTCTCACCTCGTCGCTTGCGGACAACTGTTTTGCAACGGGCGAGATTGTTGTCGATGACACAAACTTGCTTGAAAACCCCAAAAAAGCAAAAGCGATTTTGGGCAGGCAACTTGTGTTTATTCCGCAAGGCGGGGCGGAGTCGCTCAACCCGTCGTTGAAAATAAAAACTCAAATCTACGAGGCTTTTTCTCGATCCGGACTGAAACTCACTCGCGAGCAAAAGAGAGCGTATTCCGTTTACAATCTGGCTCGTGCGGGATTGAAAAACGGCGAGGAAATCCTTGAAAAATATCCGTTTGAAATCAGTGGCGGCGAGGCGCAAAGGGTTGTGCTTGCAATTGCAATGTGCGCAACTGCACGGCTTATCGTTGCCGATGAGGCAACACGAGGAATAGACAAAGAAACAAGCGAGGCGTTTTGGGCGTGTATGGACAAGGATTTTGCCGACACTGCGCTTATAGTTGTCACGCACGATATGTCGGTGGCAAAAAGGTGCGATTATGTGCTTGTTCTAAAAGACGGTCAGACAAAAGAATACGGCAAAGCGAACGATGTTTTTTCCAACCCGCAGAGCGAGTACACCAGGAGTCTTATCTCTGCATGCGAGGCGCACTATGCTTGAAATCGTAAACGTATCCAAACATTTTGTGACGGGCAAAGGAAAAACACAAACCGACGTTTATCCTCTCAAAAACGTGTCTTTAACTGTCGAAAACGGCAAAAAAGTCGGGCTTGTCGGAAAAAGCGGAGAGGGGAAAAGCACGCTTGCCAATATAGTATGCGGTCTTGTAGTGCCGAGCGAAGGACGTGTCCTGATTGACGGGCAACCGCTTTGGAGCGAAAAAAACAGGTATGATAAAAAGATTGGCATGGCAATTCAGCTTATACCGCAAAAACCGCTCCTTGCTCTAGATCCGTCCCAACGCATAGGCAGTGCGATAAAAGAGGCGCTTGTTTTTGCAAAACACGCAAAGCGCGGCAATGACGCCACACAAAAGACATATGCGCTTTTTGACGAGGTCGGACTGGAACATACGTTGGCATCGAGATTGCCGGTGCATCTGAGCGGCGGTCAGGCGCAAAGAGCCGTGATTGCGCGCGCGCTTGCGTTAAATCCGAAAATTCTCGTTTGTGACGAGTCAACGTCTATGCTCGATCCCACGACGCAAAAAAGCATCGTCGAGCTTTTGGACAAACTGGTCAAAGAAAAGAATATTTCGCTGCTTTTTATCTCGCATGACATGCGTCTTGTCGACGATTTTTGCGATGAGGCGTTTGAAATTAAAGACGGCACACTCTCAAAAGTAGCGGGCTATCGAAATGAAACGGAAGAAAAACTATAACAACCATAAAGGAGAAAACCATGAACAAAAGTAAAATTATCGTTGCGATGATGTTGGTTTTTATTATTGCGACGACAAGCATTGCGTTTGTTGCATGCAATCCGAAAAACAACACGAAAGAAAGCGTGCTTATGGTAGGTACGACGACGGTTGTCGATTCGCTCAATCGTCTTGATGCGGCGGGCGGCGCTCCGGGCTACAATTTTGACAAAATTGCATCGGTCGTATCCCAGATTTCGGCAGTGAGCAAAATAGACGGAAAATTTGTCGGGGTTGACTGCGACTACAAAGTTTCCGAGGACGGAAAAACCGTAACCCTCACCCAAAAGGAAGGATACAAATGGCATGACGGAACCCTCGTTTCAATCGAGGACGTCAAATACACACTAAAATCGCTTAAAGAAGGCGAGGACTATCAAAGCGTATCGCAAGACGGCAATTCATTGATTTTCACCGTCGATATTGCAGATACGTTCCTTTCAAAAGTCGCAAGCGAAACAATTGTCCCCAAGCACATTTTCGACGGCAAAACGAAAGACACACTCACGGATGCGGAATCGGTTGTCGGTGCGGGGCCGTTCAGGTTTGTTGCTATCGATAAGGCGGCAGGCACAATCGAATTTGAAAAGTTTGACGGATATCCCAAAGCAGACGACGTGAAGTTCGACAAGGTCGTGTTCAAACAATACGGCTCGCAAGAAGTGCTTACGCTTGCGCTGAAAAACGGAGAAGTCGATATGATTTTCGACTATTCAAAAGGCCTTTCTGCCGATGCAATGTCCGCACTCGACGGATCAAGTGGCGTACAACTCGTTTCGCAAGCAACCAAGCAAATCGACAAGGTAATGTTTTTCAACAACCAAAAGATGACAAACGTCAACGTCAAACGCGCGATTGCTCTTTCAATAGATTACGGCAAAATCCGCCAAACGTTTGCACCGAGCGGTGCGGCACCGTCAAGAGAAGGCTTTGTGGGAGAGGGCATCGTAGGGTACAAGGAAACTCCCGCTTGGTCGCGTGATTTGCAAAAGGCAAAAGAATTGCTTGCAGGCGAGGGATATTCCGAGCAAAACAAATTCCGTTTTGAAATTCTGGTACATTCGGGCACCAATGATACGCAATATGTCGACCTTCTCAAAACGCAAATCGAAGAAAGCGGAATGGTTGAAGTCGTTCTTGTTGCAAAAGGAAGCGACTGGCAGCAGTACTATCAGGGCGGCAATCATATGGCAAGTTTTGCCAAAATAACGGCAAATGGTTATGATTTCGAGGCAGGTTACGGCACGAGATATACGCTTGCTACAAGTACGAATATGTGCCCGATGAACCCGAATCCCGTTGCGCACGGGCAAATGCTCACCGAAGACGCAGATGGCAACTTTACTGCATACGGCAAAATTTTGGAGGCAATCAAGAAGGCGGCTTCCGACGAAGAGCTTGAAAAAGCAGTGGGCGACTATCAGGACTATATGGTAGAAAACGTGCTGTGCGTGCCTTTCTTTTACGCAGGCGTAACTTACGGCGCAAGCAGCAAACTCGACGGATTCAGGCTTGACGCGACAAGTGGCATCTTGAACGTCGTTACGTTTGAAACGCTGAAAAAGAATGCGTGAGATGCGGCAGAATTTGCAAAAAACGGATTTTACAACGCAAAAGCGATAACAAAAAACATTGTTTTGAACAAAAAAGCGAAAACTTAAACAAGGCGTATATGGCAAAAAGAATAAGCAAAAGTTTGATATTTTCAATAGTTGCGTTGGTGGGGATTTTTGTCGTCAACTTCTTTTTACCGCGCCTTATGCCCGGCGATCCGCTTGCAAATCTTGTTGGTGCAGACGACAAAACGATAACACAAGAGGAGTACGACGCACTTTATCACGAGATGGGGCTTGATCTTCCTCTCGGCAAACAATTTGCCAACTACGTTGCGGATTTGTTCAATGGCGAGTGGGGATATTCTTACCATCAAGGCAAAGACGTCGCAGGAGTTATACTTGAAAAAATTCCGCGCACACTGCAAGTTACGCTGCCCGCATGGTTGTTGTCTGCACTTTTGGCGTGTTGGCTGGGGCTTGTTGCCGGGAACAACAAATCGCGATTGACGGACGTCGGCATAACGAGCGGTATGATGTTGGTCGATGCCGTGCCTACGTTTCTGCTTGCGATTTTGCTTCTTATACTGTTTGCTTTCGAGTGGAAGATTCTCCCTTCGGGGGGGCTTAATTCACCATTTGCGCAGAACTCGTTTCCGGATAGGCTGTTGCATTTGGTTTTGCCCGTTCTGACGCTGACGCTTGTATCTACGCCAAAAAAGTACTTGCTTGTGCGCAATCAATCGGCAACAATTTATGACGAACAATATATGTCTTATGCGCGCGCAAAGGGTTTGAGCGACGCAAGGCTCGAATGTGTGCATACTTTTCCGAATATTTCCGCTACGTTCATATCCATGCTCGGCACGAGTTTCGGGCATATGATTGCAGGCTCTATAATCATCGAAAAAGTTTTTTCGATAGACGGAGTGGGCATGCTGGTCAATCGTGCGATAAGCGACAAAGATTTTCCCATGCTCCAAGGAGCGTTGCTAGCGATCGCAGTGAGCGTAATCGTGTCCAATTTTATAGCCGACATAATAGTCGCATTTTTCGATCCTCGGCAGAGGAGGGCGGCATGACAACATTGAGTGCACGAAACTACAAGGCAAGGCGAGTTTTGTCCGTAATCGTATTTTCGCTGGGCATTGCGATTTTGCTTACGTTTGCGGTGTTCGCTTTGTTTGGAGAAAAGATTGCGCCGTACTCTTCGCGTGAGAGCTTTGACAAGTTCTTACCCTGTTCGCGCGAACATATCTTCGGCACGAACAATCTCGGCTACGACATCTTTTCACAACTCATTGTTGCCACACGTTCAACTCTTATCGTGGGCATTTCGAGTGCGGTTGCATGCCTTGTCATAGGTGTTGCGATAGGACTTTTGGCAGGGTATATCGGCGGTATTGCCGGCGAGGCGGTCAACGGCATAATCAACTTCTTTTTGCTTGTGCCGATGCTTCCTTGTGCAATAGTCATAGCTTCATATACAAACGGCGGAAAAATAAGTATAATACTCACGATTTCTCTGCTTTGTTGGTGTTCGACGGCAAGAGCGGTGAGAGCAAAAACCATGAGCGTAAAAAATTCCGATTACGTGCGCGCACTCAAATCCATGGGTTACGGCGAAATGCGGATTTTATTGCGGCACACGCTTCCCAATGTTATGGACGTTGCTCTTGCGAAGTTTATGCCCTCTGTTGCAAGTTGCATCATGATTGAGGCAACGCTGAGCTTTTTGGGCATGGGCAGCGTCACGGACGTAACGTGGGGCGTGATGATTCAAAACGCATTCAATTACGGCGGAATTTTGCTTGGCAAATACAACTGGATTCTTGCTCCGGGCGGAGCGATTATGCTTTTGCAACTTGCCGTATATATGATCAATCAGTATATCGAGTTCAGACGCAAGATCGTGCAAGAAAGCACGATAAAGTGTAAATAATACATAGATAAAGTGCCGTTTCGGCATTAGGAGATAACAATGTGCCTTAGTGATCCCAACTGCAACTGCAACAAAATCAGCGACGTCAGAGCATTGCGCGACGATGAGATTTTGTTTGGCAAAGCACACGCAAACACTGTTTGCGACGACGATAATACCGCAAAAGCAAGAGAAAACGAAAGCAAGAATCCTTGCTACGAAACCTATATGGCACTCGGCGGCGCACTTGCGTTTCAAATGCGTTATCACGAGGCGATAGAGTGGTTTGAAAAAGCAAAAGCTCTCCGCCCCGACGACTATGACGCACGGAGAAAATGTGCGGGACGGTATTTGTCCACACTTCGCATCGACGATGCCAAAGAGGAATTTTCTTGGTGCGCAGAACATGCAAGCGATACTCTCGATCCCAAATATATGCTCGGCTGTTGCAAATATTACGAGGGCGATTTCGAAGGCGCGAAGGAGCTTTTCGACGAGTGCATAGAGCTTGCGAAAGGCAACGGCGATATGTACGTTGCGTCTTTGTTCTGGGCGGTTGCGTGCGACGCGCGTACAGGCAAGCGCATTGATGCGGATATGGCAAAATTCGATAGGGATATGGAGATAGGACATCACACCGGCTATATGCAATCTCTCAAACTTTTTGCGGGGGATTCTCTTTCCGAGTGCGACGTCATTCCCGACGATGACGAGCTTCAAAAGTGCATTTTCAACTACGGTGCGCATTTATACTATCTTTCAAAAGGCAACGCCATTTTGGCGGATATATTCCTTGCCAACACTCTCAAATTGGACACATACTTTTCCGCATTCGCATACCTTGGCGCATACACCGAGTATATTGCGCAAAACGGCGCTGCTTGATGAATGGTTTTTCTTGAGTATTGACAAAAAAATAAATAGGATATATAACTAAATCGCAAAAATGCGACTTTCTTGCATGCGGAGGTAACAAATGAGAAAGGATTTCGGTGCAAAAACGTGGCTTTATCCTATGCCCGTGCTCATCATCGCGAGTTACGATAAAAACGGAACGGTAGACGCAATGAATGCGGCGTGGGGTGGTATCGGCGACTACGAGCAAATCTCGATGTGTCTGTCTAAAGGACACAAAACCGTGAAAAATATCCTTGAAAGAAAGGCGTTTACGGTGTCGGTGGCGACGGCAAAATACGTCAAAGAGTGCGACTATCTCGGACTTGTTTCGGCAAACGACAATCCCGACAAATTTGCAAAAACCGGGTTCACGGTTACGCACAGCGCAAGAGTAAACGCTCCCGTCATCAACGAATTGCCATTTGCAATCGAGTGCGAGCTTATCGATTATGACAGCGAAACCGGCACGATGAGAGGCCGTATAGTCAACGTATCGGCAGACGAGAGCGTGCTCACGGACGGCAAAATCGACGTGCAAAAACTTGCTCCGATTACGTTTGATAGCGCAAACAACGCCTACGTCGTTCTCGGCCAAACGGTGGGCAAAGCGTTCAAAGACGGCTTGTCTATTAAATAATAAAACAACGGTTTTTGCAAGGTGCGATTTTTCAATCGCCGCCTCGCAAAAGTCAAAGTGATTGCGCAAAAAGAATTTTTGTAAAAATCATTTGACAAACATTTGTGCAAATGCTATTATCTTATAGCATTCACGTGGGGATATAGCTCAGTTGGTAGAGCGCCTGATTTGCATTCAGGAGGTCCTCGGTTCGAATCCGTGTATCTCCACCACAGGTGAAATACCCGCATTCTGTTGCGGGCGCAACCGCATCACATACGATGCAACCGAGGACAAGTCCTCGCTGACGCTCGCTTCGCTATGCAAGCACAGTCGCTCGCTATTAAACGAATCCGTGTATCTCCACCACCCATATTGGATTGTAGCTCAGTAGGTTAGAGCACCACCCTGATAAGGTGGGGGTCGGTGGTTCGAGTCCACTCAATCCAACCAAAAGCACTCAGCGCGAGTGCTTTTTCTTTGTCTTTTCGTGTCCTTGGACGATTGCATCGTCCACTGCCTTTGGCAGGCGAACCACCTTTCGGTCTGCACGCTGCGCTTTTGCAAATACATTTGCTCGCTTGCTGTTGAGCGAGTCCACTCATAAGGCCAAAAGCACTCAGCGCGAGTGCTTTTTCTTTGTCTTATCGTGTCCTTGGACGATTGCATCGTCCACTGCCTTTAATATGCGATCCGGCGGCGGACAAGCACCGCCGTCAAGACCTTGATGAAAAACAGCATATAATGGTTGTGGTTTATGGATGTTTTATTAGAAAAAACAAACCACATTAGAACGGGCGACTTTTGTCGCCCGTTCTAATGTGTTGGGAGAGAGGAGTTCTTTGCGCGAGCAAAAATCATCGCAGAGGCAATGGCAACACGCAAAATTTGCCTATTGCCAAGAGCCACGCGCGATTTATTGCTTTACTAACCGCGCAGAGAATTTTTTGCTATTAAATTAAGACGGGCAAAAATTCACGCCACAATTTCGCAAAATTATCTGCTTGGTGGGGCGTGCTTTGCACGCAAGAGGAAGATTCAAATCTTCCTTAACTGTGGCAATGCTGCAATATCACTTGCGCATAGCGCAAATTTCACTGTCAGAAAGGACAATTATACGCACGCTTGAGTGTATAGTATTGTGCCTACGGCACAATACTATGCACACTCCAACAGCAATTTGTCTGCGACGAGCGCGATAAATTCGCCGTTGGTGGGTTTTTCGTTGGGAGCGTAAATTTTGATGCCGAAAACGTTGTTTATATTTTCAATTTTACCTCTGTTCCATGCAACTTCGATTGCGTGGCGAATGGCACGTTCGACTTTTGATGCGGACGTTTGATATCTTTGAGCAATGCCGGGGTAGAGTTGTTTTGTGATGGAATTGATGATTTCGGGCGTTTCAATCGTCATTTTGATTGCTTCGCGTAAAAATTGATAACCTTTGATGTGGGCGGGAATTCCGACCGATATAAACAAATTCGCGATACGTTCGTCCAGTGTTTTATTTTTTCTCACATTCACTTGCGAGCGTTGCGCCGGGCGAGGATTTGAAAAATCATTGATAACTTTCAACGCCGTGTTGTAGTCAAACGGTTTTGCAAGGAAGTAACTTGCGCCGTACTGCATTGCTTTTTGGACGAATCCGTCACTTGCAAGCTGTGACATCATGATCACGATCGATGATTTGTTTTCCATTGCGGAGAGCACTCCGAAGCCGTCGAGTTCGGGCATGACGATGTCAAGAAGGACAAAGTCGGGTTTGTAAAGGTCGATAAGGCGCAAAGCGTCATTTCCGTTTTGAGCAACTCCGACCACTTCAAATCCGTCTTGCGAATTGATGAAATCTCGCATGCCCGAGCATAACGCAGCGTTGTCGTCTGCAATCACTATTGTTTTGTTCATAATTTCCCTCCAATATGCAGAAATGATTTTGTTAATCTGATTATAAAATCCATCGGCTTACGTAAAAACGCGGTTTTCACGATTTTTTGTCGATGATTATACTTATTTGTTTATTAGGACTGATTTTCCCCAATAAATGTTGTAATTAGGTTAACAATGCACATTTTAAGCGCAAATTGTCAGGTTTTCAATATTTATTTTCACTTATTTTTTCATTCACCACATATGGTTGAATTTGTTTTTAATATATACCATATAAGGTTGTGCGAAAAAAATTTTAAAAATAACGAAAATATAGTTTACATAATCACATCTTATCAATATAATATAAAAATCAAAACCTAAGGCGAGGTTGTTATGGGAAAGTATAAGAAATGCCCGCGCTGCGAACTGAACTGGATTCCTACCGAGGAAGAACTGTGCGAGGTTTGCAAAGCAGAACTCGGCAAAGCAAGCAAAATCTGTCTTTTGGAAGACGATGACGATATAGAGGAAGAAGAAAGAATCTGCCCCGTTTGCAAGGTCAATTATCTTGAACCCGGCGAGGAAATCTGCGCAGAGTGCAGAGAGGAGCAAGCGTCCTCCGCACAAAACAAACTCGACGACGATGACGACGATTGGCAAGAGTACGTCGAAGACGACGAGCCTATTGCTCCCGACGACGAAAACGAAGTTTCGCTCAACCAACTCCAAGAGGACGAGGAAGAGGAATTCGAGGACGAAGAAGAAGAGCAATGCCCCGACGATTTCGACGACGACTTGGGGGACATCGACGATTATGCCGATGACGACGAGGACGAAGAAGACGAAGACGAGGAAGAAGAGGACGACGAGCTCGACGATTTGGACTGATTCTTTAAAACCCGAATTTTTAAAAATTTAAAAACGCACCGTTCGGTGCGTTTTTTCATATGATTCGTTTTTATAAACCGTCATTAATACGCTCTTGCAAAGTAGATGACTTTGTGAGCGGGTTTGCCGCAGACGGGACAAACGTCGCCGACGGGCGTTTGGTCAAACGGCATGCAACGCGACGTTGCGGCAAATTGCTCTTTGATTTTGTCCTCGCAAGCGCGGTCGCCGCACCACATGGTCTTGACGAAGTTGTGGTTGTCCAACGCTTCTTTCATCTCGTCGAGAGAGTGGCAAGTGACGATGTGCGAGTGCAAGAAATCGTGCGATTGCTTGAACATATTTTTTTGGATATCGTCGAGCAAAGCGGGGATTTCGGTTGAGAGATCGTCCAGCTTGATTGCAAACTTGTCGTGCGTATCGCGGCGAGCGATCATAGCCTGACCGTTTTCGATGTCGCGAGGTCCGATTTCAAGACGTACGGGAACGCCTTTCATTTCCCACTCGTTGAATTTCCAGCCCGGAGATTGCTCTCTGTCGTCAAGCATGACTCTTACGCCGACGTTGCGGAGAAGGGTTGCAATCTCTTGCGCCTTTTCGTTGACGCCCTCTTTGTGTGCCGCAACCGGAACGATCACGACCTGATAGGGTGCAACTCTCGGCGGCAATTTCAATCCGCGTTGGTCTCCGTGCGCCATGATAAGCGCGCCGATAAGACGAGTGGATACGCCCCAGCTCGTTTGATAGGGGTTTTTGAGTTGACCGTCTTTGTCAAGGTATTTGATTTCGAAAGCGGAAGAGAAGTTTTGCCCGAGGTAGTGGGACGTACCCGATTGCAAAGCCTTGCCGTCAAGCATCATTGCTTCCATGGTGTATGTGTCGACTGCGCCGGCAAATTTCTCTTTTTCGGACTTCTGCCCGACGAGAACGTCGATTGCAAGCACGTTTTGCATAAACTCACGATACACTTCCAGCATTTTGAGGGTTTCTTCTCTCGCTTCTTCTTCCGTTTGGTGAAGGGTGTGACCCTCTTGCCACAAGAACTCGCTTGTGCGAAGGAAGGGACGCGTGGTTTTTTCCCAGCGTACGACGTTTGCCCATTGGTTTATGAGTACGGGCAAATCGCGATAACTTTTCACCCACTTGGCATACATGGAGCAGATGATGGTTTCGGAAGTGGGGCGCACGACAAGCTGTTCTTCGAGCGGCGTGTTGCCTATGTGTGTGACAAGCGCGACTTCGGGAGCAAATCCCTCGACGTGATCCGCCTCTTTGACGAGAAAACTATAGGGGATAAACATGGGGAAGTATGCGTTTTTGTGTCCCGTTGCTTTGAATCTCGCATTGAGTTCTTCTTGAATATGCTCCCAAATCTCGTAGCCGTACGGGCGAATGACCATTGTGCCTTTGACGGGGCCGTAGTCCACGAGTTCGGTTTTAAGCACAACGTCGGTGTACCATTGGGGGAAATTCACGCTCATATCCGTGATTTCTTTGACGAATTGTTCCTTTTCTTTTGCCATAGTCTGCCTCAATCCTATTAAGGATATTTATATATATAATATACTGTGTTTGTATTATATACTCTAAATGTCGCCTTGTAAAACGAAAATATTGAAAAACAGCGCAAACTGCGCTGTTTTTAGTTGTCATCTGGGATGTATTCCAAAACTTCCGACACCGAACAATCCAAAATTCTGCACAAATCGTTGATTTTTGCGGTGCTGATTCCTTTGTTTTTTCGCAGTCTGTCAATCGTTGCGCTGCTTATTCCATGCTTTTCGATCAGCGTGTAGGTTGACTCTCCTTTTTCTTTTATGGTTTTCCAAAAAGGTGCATATGTTATCATATTTTAATTCTAAAATGTAGTTTATATATTGACAATAGTCATAAAAGTGACTATAATAATTTTACTACAGCTAAAAAAAAGGGGGGGGTAAATATGGAACATTTGATTAAGGGTATCGTGTTTACGGTACTTGGTGTTGGTTGTATATCGCTCACTGCTTTGTTTTCGGATTCGGATGACATTCTCGCTATTGTTTTTATAGTTATTGTTGGTCTTTGTTTGATTGGGTATGGGATAAAACAATTTTTCGATTATATCCAAGAATTAAGTAAAGCAAAAACTTTTAGAGAGGTGGCAGAAAAGAATAATTGCCAATTTAATACTGCATATAATATGAACTTTGAAATAATTAATAACATTAATTTTAATAGGGATTGTGCAGAAAACGGCTATATATTTCTTGATTCGACAAACAAAAAAATAGGATTTATGTGTAATGATTCTTTTTATATATATAACATTGCAGATTTGAAAGATGCTTATATTTCCAACGAAAATTCGGTAGAGTATGATGCCGAACACGGAAGAGCGATGTCGGATGCGGTGAAAGATTATTTTATGGGGGTAAGACGTATTTTTGTTGGCGATGGTGGTTATGGAAGAAAATATGTTGTGGCTACGGTGTATTTAACATTGAAATTTGTTGATTGTAACTATCAAGATACGCTCTGTAATAAAAAGATTTTTGACGACGCAGATCTAAATGAATTTATCGAAAATATGAACAACAGGTGCAAAAATTGTGCAAGATTTTTGCAAGAGATAACAGGAAAAGTTTGGGAAGTTAATACAAATTATATAGACATTTCCGTCTAAATAAGAATAAGTGTAGATGTGCTATTTGATATAAGGAAAATGTGAAAAAACATATAGAATAGTATGTAAACATAAATAAACGTTGCCGTAATTATAGCAATCCACATTATGTGGATTGCTATAATTACGGCGGTAAATCTTGAAATTGGTATTAAATCTTTTATTGATTGCCATTTTTCGACATCTTTTATATAATGTGAATATGGCAAAGAAATCTTCAAAATCAACGAAATCAAAAAAGCAAACCGCCTCTCCCGGCGAAAAAGCGGCAAAGAAGGCGTACAAGGCAAATCCGAAGGCGTTTATCATCTCGATTGTCGCAATCGTGCTTGTCATAGCAATCGCCACGGCGGTTGTGTATTTTGCATTCCCCGACACGTGGGACAGCATCGTCGCAACGATCAAAGGTGACAACAACAATAACGGCGGCGGTTCGACAAACCTTGTGGGAGGAGACGGAGAACTTGCGGTTCACATAATAAACGTTGGACAGGGTGATTGCATATATATCAAATTTCCTGACGGAAAGGATATGGTTATCGATAGCGGATGCACGACGAAGCCGTATGATTCATTCGGCAAAAACGTGGTTCTGAATTACTTGCAAGACCATGTCGAAGGAGATTTGGAATATTTGATGCTTACGCACACCGATACAGATCACGTGTCGTATCTTGATGAGGTTGTGGATGCGTTTGACGTGAATAATATATTCATGCCAAATGTATTGTCAACGCCCAATATGAGTAAATGGTCTGAAAAAGATAAAAACCGTTTTAACTCAATACCACAAGAGAAAAAGGATATGTTTACGGACGAGGACACCATATCTACTGAACAGTATGCATCGTTTTTTGCAGCAGCGTTGACGGAACCGAATTGTAATATATACATCAATATGGATGATGATGACAACACGAACAATATCGTTATTCGCGACGATGCAAACACATATGAATTTAAGTTTTACTGTCCAACAAAGAATTATTATAAAAGCACAAATCTAAAAGGCGGTGAAAGAATAAATGCAGTTTCCCCAATCGGAATTTTGACATATAACAACCGAAAGATTATGTTTACGGGGGACAGCAACGAAATAAACGAGCCTCTTGTTATGGCACGCACCGGCAAAATCGACTGCGATGTGCTCAAAGTCGGACATCACGGCAGCGAAACTTCAACAATGGGCGATTTCCTGGACGAATATACTTTTGAGTACGCTTTGATAAGTTGCAAATACAATACTTCCTATTATCATCCGCGTCAAGAAACGTTGAATCGGTTGAAAAACAGGAACATAGCCGTTTACCGTACCGATAACAACGGAAACATTGTTCTGACGATTGATAAGAACGGAAATCTGAAATTCGACATGCAAACAGAGTGTTCACAAGAAACTAACTATATCGGGTATGTATATGGACAAAAGAAAACGAATGTTAATGCACAAGCATCCGTTGCAAAACAAAACATGGCATGTCTGTTTTTTAACACAAGAATAGCGGCATAACAAAATATAAAAGGAAGGCACGGACAAAACCGTGCCTTCCTTAAACATAAAAAAGGGCGCACGAAGTGCGCTAACCAAGCAGACAATTTGGCGAAACTGTGGCAGGAGTTTTTTTGTCCGTCTTATTTTGATAGCACAAATTTTCTGCGCGGTAGGAAGACTAAAAAAGCGATATATAAAAGGAAGGCACGGACAAAACCGTGCCTTCCGTAAGCATATCGCTTTTTTAGTCTGCTTTGTACGGGAGCAGAGCCATAACTCTTGCTCTCTTAATAGCAACAGCAAGCGTTCTTTGATGTTTTGCGCAAACACCGCTCATACGACGGGGAAGGATTTTACCTTTCTCGGTGATGAAGCGACGGAGCTTTGCAACGTCCTTGTAGTCGATGTCGTCAACGTGATCTACGCAGAACGTGCACACTTTCTTTTTGGGCACTCTCTTGGGAGCGCGGGGTGCTTTAACTTCTTCTGCCATTTTCAAATACTCCTTAAATTAGAATGGAAGATCCTCGTCGATGGGCTTGAGATCGTCGAAATCGACGTCATCGGCACCGTTTTCATCGCTTCTGGTAGAGAGGAATTGCACCTCGTCCGCAGCGATTTCGGTGACGTAACGACGAGAACCGTCTTGCGTGTCATAACTTCTTGTTTGAATGCTGCCGCTGATAGCTGCTTTGCTGCCTTTTTTGAGGTAGCGTGCGCAGTTGTCCGCTTGAGCTCTCCAAACTACGACAGGGAGAAAATCTGTTTCTCTCTTGCCGTCTTTCGAGTAGGAACGGGACACAGCAAGTGTAAATCTGCAAAATTTGATACCGCTGTTTGTGGATGCGAGTTCCGGATCCTTTGTCAAATTGCCGATCAAAAACACTTTGTTCATAGTTTTTCTCCTTATCGATTACTTCTTGATGATCATTTGTCTGACGACGTTTTCGTCGTTGCGCATGTATCTGTCAAGTTCTGATTGAGCATCTTTAGAGCAGGTGACGTTCATAAGAACGTAGAAGCCTTCCGTTTGCTTGTTGATTTCATAAGCAAACTTTCTCATGCCCCATTTGTCCAAACCGTCAACGGTGCCGCCGAGAGTGGAAACCAAGTTTTCAAATTTTTCTACGACTTGATTTTTCTTGTCGTCGTCCACGTCGCCGCGAATGATGTAGAGAACCTCGTACTTATCCATGATTAATACCTCCTTTTGGTCTTGTGTCCCTTTCGGGAAAGGAAACGCATCGATTTGATGCTCAATAATAATATATTAATAAAATATATTTGTCAAACAAAATGCGCTAAATCGCGCCTAACTTTGTCAGAGTCACCCGCCCGCCAACTCATGTACCATGTGTACACTAGGGTTGTCGTTCGGGTGGCTCTTTCGCGTTATGCATCGATTTAGCGCATTTTGTTTATAATACTATTCCATCTTCGAAAACTTTTTCGCGAGCTTCTTAAATTAAGGCAATCTTTATGTTCCTTTTAGACCAAATTTAATCGACAGTCGTATTATATTGTTGCAATCAGGAATTGCGGATGAAATTTGAAAAACAAAAAAGGAGATTATATTATGAAAAAAGCAACAGTATCGATTTTGGCTCTTGTGCTTGTCGTTTCTCTTTCCCTCGTTGCATTCGTAGCATGCAATCCCAAGGATTCCGAAAAAGCATCCAACTCCGAAGTTCTCGGAACAACCGTTGCCGTTTTGGCATCCAACATGGCAGGCGGAGCGTCTGCTGCTGCGGAAGATAACGCAGATGTCAACTTCAACGCAGGCGTCAACATCCAAGTTGGCGACAACAATCAACTCTCACTCGGAGCAGAAGCAGTGGCAACCGGCATCGGCACAACGCTCAAACCCATGATTCAAGGCATGGTTGACAGACTGGACACCGTTCTTTCCGAAAACGGAATCAAAGTCGAAAAGGTTGAATCCACGGATGCAGAGTACACCGAAAAGTATTCGATCACCATCACGTACGTTGACGACGCAACCGGCAAAGAAGAAGTGCGCGAGCTTGCTCTTTACGTCAAACTTTCCGAAGGCGCCGAGCTTGAAGGTAAAAAAGACTACACATTTGAAGCAAAAGTGACATATGTTAAAAAAGCAACTGCAGAAGGCGAAGAAGACAAAGAATACGCTGTCACCTCGTTCAAAGGTTCTGCAACCTTTGACAAAGCAAAAGACACAACTATCTTTACCCTCGGCGCAAGCGCAGGCGACGACAGCACTGCAAACGCATTTGCAAACGTCAAAGCATACGCAACGGCTCAAGGCACCGTCAAGATTGAAATGGGCGCAGGCGCAGGCATCAGCGAAACTCTCGGCGCAAGCGCAGGTCTTTCGGTTGAAGTCGGCAAACTTGCAGACGGCAAATACGGCGCGGTTGTCACGGCAAACGGTTCCGCAAGCGTGACGGGCGTTGCAAGCGTTGACTTCGTCGCAACGATCAACGTCTATGCAAACAGCCAAGAAAACGCAGGTGAGTTTGTGTTGAACGGCAACGTCAAAGCAACCGTATCCGCACTCGGCGTGACTTATGAAGGCACGGCAAACCTCACCGGCAAAGCGGTTTACGACGCAACCAAAGACGAAGCAGTCGTAGGTCTCAACGGTGCAATCAGCTTCCAAAAAGTTGAAAACCAAAACAAATAAGTTGCAATAACAAAGCAAAAAATAAGACCGCTGCCCAAAACAGCGGTCTTATTTTTTTGCATAATAACAAATCTTGCCGAGCAAGATTTTCGGTTAATTGTCCTCTTTGTCAAGAAGTTTGCGGATTTTTTTCTTTGCGGAATAGATGGTGTTATCCACTTTTTTGCGTTCCAAACCCAACTCTTTTGCTATGTCGGCATAGCTCATACATTCAAGATGCAATTTCAGCACATCCAGTTCGGTGGGGGTGAGCAGAGAGGATATTGCCTCGAAAAGCAATGCCGATGTTTCGTTTTCTATAAAAATGCTTTCGGGGTTTGTCTGTTGCATTTCGCCTTGAATCTCGTCGTCCACGCTGTCGAGTTTTATTTCCACCGCACCCGATTCCGATTTTCGCACCGCGTCCACGATTGCGTTTTTGATGCACCGAGAAGCGTAGGTTTTGAAGTTTGCCTTGCCGTTTTCGTCATAGGTGTGTATGGCGCGTATAAGTCCGAGCATGCCGTATCCGGCGAGGTCGTCCACGTCGTACGCGCCCGCGATTCCGAAAGAGCGCGCAATGGATTTTGCAAGATTCATATACGCCAAAGCGACGGAGTTTTCCGCCTCGATATCGCCTTGTTGCGCTTTTTTGATGAGTTGAATTTCTTGCTCTTTCGTCATATCCGTTTGCTTATTTTTTTGCCGAAAATTTAAGTGATTATCTCGTTATCTGCGTTGCCTTATTGCCTCGTAAAGCACGATTCCGGCAGCAACCGATGCGTTGAGAGAGTTGACTTTCCCGTATTGCGGGATTGTGAGAGTGTCGTCGCAAAGGTCTTTCGTGAGGCGGTGAATGCCTTCGCCCTCGCTGCCTATTACGATTGCGAGATTTCCGTTGAGATTTGCGTCTTTCGGGGCTTTACCGTCAAAATCCGTCGCATAAACCCATACATTCTGCTCTTTGAGCCATCTTATCGTGTCGTTTATATTGGTAACTTTTGCGATGAGCATATGCTCTGTTGCGCCGCATGCGACTTTGACGACGGTGTCGTTTACGGTTACGCTTCTGTGCTTTGGAATGACGATGCCGTGCGCGCCGAAGCACTCTGCGCTTCTGATGATTGCGCCTAGGTTGTGCGGATCGGTGATGCCGTCGAGTATCACGATCAAAAGCGGTTCGCCTTTTTCGTTCGCAAGATTTATTATATCCTCTATGTCGCAGTATGAAAAGTCCGTCACCGCCGCAACGATGCCCTGGTGGTTGCCGCCGTTTGCAAGTTTGTCGAGCATGTTTTTGTCAACGTAACTTACAACGGTGCGTGCCTCTTTTGCAAGTTTCAGAACGCGCGAAAGCATAGGGTCGAATTCGCCCTTCTGCACGAAAATTTTGTCAACGGTTTTGCCTGCGATATACGCTTCTTTGACGGGATTGCGTCCGTAAATATACATAGCGACCTTCCTAGTTGTTGATATTGTCCTCGAAGCACACGCTCAAAAATTGTTCCAACCTTTGAGTGTTGCCCACGAGATAGAGATAACCGAGCACGGCTTCGAATCCGCTTGCTCGTCTGTATTCGCTCATTTCGGCGTGTTTTGCGCTCGTTTGCACTTTGCAGTTTCTTGCACGTCTGAAAATATCCTGCTCGTCCTCGTCGAATAGCGGGAGCAATTTTTCCGCCTCGGCGGCTTGCGACACCGCTTTTACTACCTTTATCACCTCGTGGTGAAGCGCGCCGGTTTTTTGATTGGAGCCGACCGTGACTCTCGTGCGTGTGTAAAGGGATTGCACTGCGTCGCCCACAAATGCGAGTGCCATGGGATGAAGCGCAAGAGCTTCCTGTTTTGATATCGGCGTGTTGAGCGCAAAAATCGAATTGTTTGTCATAAGACGAATTGTAGCACAATTCTTTTCAAACCGCAACGGCAAAGGCATCTATATTGACAATATTGAATATAAAGAATAAAATATAAACGAAAATAAAACGATTTTTGCGCAAGTACTTGCGTGAATATACCGAGGACTTTATGAAAAAAAGCCTACTTAAATCCGCACTGCTCGTCGTCATGATTGCCTTGCTTACGGCAAGTCTTGCCGCATGCGGATTGTTCAATTCTCAAAAGACGATTTCGAAAGTCGTTATCGACGTCATAAGCGGACTTGAAAACCAAGGCGGCGTTTACGTCGCGCATATCGGCGAAGAGTTCGTGCTGAGTGCAAACTGGCACAACGACCGCGTAACGAAAGTCGACGTCGAGTGGCACGAGATTGCAAACGGCGAGGACAATGCGCTGGACGAAACGTCAAAGACGTTTTCGCATGCCTATTCACGCGAGGATTTGGACAAAACTTTTCAGTATTACGTCGTTGTAAACGGCAACGTGAAGTCGGACAAAATATCCGTGCGAGTCGAGGTCGCGCCTTTGTCCGCTCCGGTGTTGAGCGCGAATCTAGAAATCACCGGCAACGTTATTCAACAGAATCTTATCGACGGAGCAACCGACGTCGAGTTGAGCGTAAGTTGGAACGAAAACGCCCTTGAAGACGGAACGGAAGTTGCGATTGCATGGTACGTCGACGGCAAAAAGCAGGACGATACAAGCAAAAATTTCGTATATTCCGTGTCAAAAATAAGCGACGAGTGCACGGTTGAAATCAAAGTCGAATTGACGGACGGCACGCAAACCACGCATGCGGAAATATCCCTCGTTTTCGTCAAACGATACGCTCTTGCGGACAGTCTTTCCGTTGTTCCGACAAGCGAAATGGTTGAAGTTTGCAAAGACACATACTTTTTCAAAGCGACTCCGCAAGGCGACAAAACAAAGACCTTTTCCACGACGCTTTTGCCGCTCGGAGCAAATCAAAGTGCCTCTTGCGAGTGGACTTTGACGGATTCGACGGGCAAGACGAGCGTTGTCGAAAAGTCGGCAAGGGTTGCAAGCGTCGCGCTTTCATACGGCAAAAACACGCTCAAAGCAACCGTGCAAAACGTTGAGAGCAGACAAATCATCGTCTATGCGCTCGAATATGATTTCGAAAATATTCCGACGGGCGTAAAAGACGCAATGCAAAATAAGTTTTTGTGGCTCGGCAACTATTACGACTCGTATATATTGTCGCAAACCGACCTCAACGCATACGTCGGCTATGCGATTTCCAAGCATGTAAAGGGCGAAAAATTCGAGATGTACGTTGCAAACGCAAACTGGCAAAACGTCGGCAAATTCAGTGAGCGAGTGTCGCAAGCCGTAGACGAAGGCGGTGACGAATCGGGCAGTTTTTCCTATTCGGTGGCGTTGAGCGGCACGTCGGGTTCCCTTTCTTTCACGGACAAAACGGTGTTCGGAATCCCCAAGGGCGCATACGCTCCGAAGACGGACAGCGAACAAATCAAAGGTTATTTGCGGTATTCCGCACAAAGCGAAAAGCGCACCTCGCTTCCGATAGACAATGCGCAAGACAGTGTAAAAGTGAGCAATTCCAACGAACTTTACCGTGCTGTATCTTTCGGATATAAGCCGATTTTCGCAACCGATACGGAGGGCAAAGCACTTGAAAAATTGTACGCCGAGGCGCGCAACGTGCTAGAAACGTATTTGTCCGACGATATGAGCGATTATCAAAAAGTCGCTGCGATTTACGACTGGATAGTCAACGTTGTGGACTACGATTACGCCGTCGCAGAGCTGGGCGGTACTGACACGTCCAAGTACAACGCGTTTTATCTCGAAGGCGTGTTCAACGATCACAGAGCGGTTTGCGACGGAAAGTCCAAAGCCTTTGCGCTGTTGTGCGGAATGGAAGGCATAAGAGCGGTGCGCGTGATCGGCTATGCAAACAAAGATTTGAAAAATATGAGCGAGGCGCAACAAAAAGCCTGTGGACACGCTTGGAACAAAGTCCTCGTCGACGCAAACGGCGACGGTGAAAGAGAGTGGTATGTCGTGGATACCACGTGGGGCGACTTGGCTGTGGGCAAGGACGGAACGGACACCGTATATGAGTATCTCAACTATGCGTATTTTCTCAAAACCGACGCCGATATAGACGATACGCATATGGCAAAAACTTCCTCTCCGACTGCCGATACGATGTTCGACGTTTACAAAAACACGTATATAACCGTCGGCATCGTCAAAATCGATTTGTATATCGAAACCAGAGCGGAGCTTGACGCCGTGCTCGAATACAGCCGCGACAACGGTTATATGGCAATTTGCGTATATATCGCGCCGTCGGTGCAAGGCACAAGCTACAATCGTATTCCTCTTGGTGACAACCAGTTCGTTATATACGCCGCCAAAGGATTGATATTATAAATCCGCGATTTTGCACGAAAAACCGCCTTGTTCGAGGCGGTTTTATGTTGAGAGAGTACAATGCATTGCGGAAGTTTGCGGCGTTTTACTATGCGGCAAACTTTGCATGCAAGTGCGGAATGTCACAAGTACGCACGCAACGCCTTGATGTTTTTGTCGTAGACTTTCATAAGGTCTTTTGCAAGGTCGGGAACGTCGACTCCGTCGCGATTCAGCTCGTTTATGCATTTTTGCACGCTTTCTATGCCCATGTTGTAGCCGTCGATGAGCATGCTCGCAAGGTGTGAACACGAGTTGTTTAAGCCTGCGTTCATCTTTACGCCTGCTTTCAACATAATGCGTTGCACGGGATTCGTTTGAGCGTCTTCGAGCTCTTTTTCGCTGAGTTCGGACTTTGCTTTTTGATAAAACTCTTCCATGGTCTCTTTTTGCGAAAGAGCGAGATTTTTCATTTTTTCGCAGTCGATATAGCAAAGAATATTGTCTATGGACTGCGCGCCCATAGCGGTGTTTCTGACGATTTCTCTATATATTTTCATATCTTCTCCTTTTGGGTTTTGATTAGTATTTTTCAAACGAGGGAAAATATACCTCATTTTGAAAACAGCTTGTCAAGCCACTCTTTCACCCACGATTTGTACACGATTTTTTCTCCGCCGGTGCTTTCGGGCAGGAAGCACAAAGGGGGAAACGCAACGCACCACCAGTTGTCCCCGACGCCTTCGCCCAGATAAATTATAAGTGCGTCATAGTTGCCTTCTGGAAAGTCGTACCCATCGTATTTTCTGTCGGGAAAATGCTCGTTTTTCAACGCAATTGAGGCTTTATATTCAAAATCGTTTGCATAAAGCGTGTTATTTGCGATTTTCACGAGATTTGCCTTTTCATTTTCAAGGATGGTTTTCGCCTCTTGTTTGCTCTTGCATCCGTCAAGTTCGGACGTGAGATAGGCGGTGATTGCGTCGCGCACTTTGAGCTTGACGGCTTGGTCGCAGTCGCTGTTGGAATTGGCTCTGATATGTATTCTGATACACTCGTTTGCAAGCTCTCGTTGAGAGGGGGCGTCGTCGCACGCGCACAACAAAAGTGCGGACAAAATCAAAATCGAAATTATTGCTATCGCAAAAACGCAAGTCTTTTTCATGACGAAATTATTGACGAACTTCGAGCGTGTTATACGTGCATAAAAATCGAGTGCGGAGAAAAACTAGCAAAAAAGAGGTGAAACATGAATTGTAAATCCGCTGCAAAAAAGAACGTGATTTTGATTTTTGCCCTTGCGCTTGTCTTGGCGACGATTTTGAGTTTGGTGTTTATCGAAACTCCCGACGTTGCACAAGCCGCCGTGCTCAAACAAGGCTCGCGAGGGGATAGCGTCAAAACCGTTCAGCAAAAATTGATAAGATGGGGCTATCTCAAAGGGAGCGCGGACGGCATTTTCGGCGCAAAGACCAAAGCTGCGGTTATTGCCTTTCAAAAGAAAAACGGGCTTACCGCCGACGGTATCATAGGCACGCGCACGGCGCAAGCGTTGGGTATAAGCCTTTCGGGTACAACGAGTTCGTCCTCATCATCGTCCGCAAGTTCGACGGATCTCAATTTGCTTGCAAGAGTCGTCTACGGCGAGGCGAGGGGAGAGCCGTACACGGGACAGGTTGCGGTTGCCGCCGTCGTGCTGAATCGTGTGCGCTCGTCTTCGTTCCCCAACAGCGTGGCGGGGGTGGTGTATCAATCGGGCGCGTTCGATTGCGTGAGCGACGGACAAATCAATTTGACGCCCAATCAATCCGCATACAACGCCGCAAAAGACGCGCTCAACGGCTGGGATCCGACGTACGGCTGCTTGTTCTATTACAATCCGCGCACGGCAACGAGCAAATGGATGCTTTCGCGCACGGTCAAACTTTCGATAGGCAATCACGCCTTTTGTTAAAAGGAGAAAAGATATGAAAAACAACGATAACAAAAAGAAAAATACCGCTCAAAATCAAGCGGACAAAAAGAAAAAGCCGACTTCCAAGGTTGTCAAAACCGCCGTGTTGGGCACGGTTTTGGGCTTGTTTTCCTGTGCGATAGTGGGGCTTTCGGTTGCGCTGTATTATGCGCAAACAAGCGTAAACACGCACGAGGCGTATCAGCGTCAAATGGACGCAATCTATCAAAGGGCATACTACGATTTGCTTGACGGCGCAAGCGATTTGGGCATAAATCTGCGCAAAATCGGCGTTTCCAATTCAAAGAGTATGCAACAATCCTTGCTCTACGAGGTGTGGAGCGCATCCGAGCTTGCAAGCAGCAATTTGGCAACGTTCAAGTCAAACGACGACGGCGTGCTCAAAGCGCAAAAGTTTGTCAATCAGCTTGGCGATTATTCCCATTCGCTTGCAATGCGTATAGCAAAGGGCGGCGAGCTGTCGCAAAAGGACAGAGAGTTGCTTTTCAAAATGGGAGATATTGCCGACGTTTTTCAAAAGTCGCTTGAAAGCGTAAGACAAAATCTTGACGACGCAAATTTAAATCTCGCCGATGAAGGTGCGCTCGACGTGTTCGTAAGTTCGTTTTCGTCCTTTTCCGAGCCGAGCTTCGAGTATCCCGAAATGATTTATGACGGGCCGTTTTCTTCAGCTTTGGAGAACAGACAAACCAAAGGCTTGACGGGCGATGAGATATCCGTCGAACAAGGCGCGGAGCTTGTCAAAGAAAAGTTGAAAAACGTAAATCCCGTTGACGTCGAGTTTGTGAGCGAGGCGAGCGGCGATATAAAAACGCTCGATTATATCGTTTCCGCAAACGGACAAAAAGGCTACGTTCAAATTGCAAAGCAGGGCGGTATGCTCGTATCTTTCAACTCTCGCCCGGACGGAGCGCAAAGCGTAGTGCGGACGGACGCAAGCAAAGCGTGCACGGAAGCGGCAATAGATTTTTGCAATGCGGCGGGCTTTGAAAATATGAGCGTGGTGTGGTCGTCCTCTTCTAGCGGTGAAAGTGTTGTCAACCTTGCGCCCGTGCAGGACGGCGTGATTCTCTATCCCGATCTTGTCAAAGTCAAAGTTGACGAAACCGACAACTCGATCGTAGGTTTCGATGCGTCCCACTATGCGTACAATCATCATCAAAGGACGATACAGCCGCCTAAAATCTCGCTTGAAAGCGCAACCGAGGTTGTGTCCATTCCGCCCGTCGGCGAGGGCAGACTGACGCTCATACCTCTTCGAGAAACGCAAGAGGTGCTTGCCTACGAGTTCGAGTGCCACCAAAACGGAACGTATTATATTTATATTGACGCGCGCACGGGCGAGGAGTGCAATATTCTCTACGTTATTGACGACGACATGGGGCAACGCACCGCCTAAAATGCGCTTTTAGAGTACACGACGCAACACTCTTGTAGAGGAATAATCTTCACTAATTCAGGGCGTTCTTATACACGGAATGTGCATATTAAAAGACGGAACACGAGCCGCAACGGCGGCGAGAAAGCGAACGCCGAGCTTGACGTATAGTACAAGTGAGCGGACGAGTTTGGATTCTTTTCGTCCGCGAACGAGTGGCATAAGAAGAGAACGATAGCAATCTATGCGAGTGCTGAGTGGGACGCCGTGGGTTCCCTTTTAAGGGGGGAACGGCGGTTGGGGAAACACGTGAGGAAAGGGGAAGTTGTATTTATAGTTCACGCCGTTCAACTCTTGTAGAGGAATAACAAAAAGCCCGAAAGGGAAAGAGGGGGGTCATCTAATTTAGAGTACACGACGTTCACCCCTTGTAGAGAAAGAACAAAAGCCCGAAAGGGCGTAAAAAAATCCATCGACTGTTGCCGATGGATTTTGCGTTTGTGTTAATCTCGATTATTTGACTTTCTTTTCCTTTCTCTTCAAGGACTTGCAGAAGCAAAGACCGAAGATGAGTTGCAACACGCCGAGTGCCGCGGATGCGATAAGCATATAGTATCCGCTGTCGACTAAGTCTTTGAAGTAAGCGAGAATACTGCCTTCCCATGCGTCCTTCACCGCAATGAACGGACGGAAGAGAATAACCACCGCGCATGCTGCCAAGACGATGCTCATGATGAGGTTGTAAGCTCTGCCGTACTTCTTTCCGCATGCGGACACGAGTGCGACGATGAAGTTGATGCCTGCAAGCGTGAACACAATCATCGGCAAGATTGTCAAAATGCCGGTGACGGGATCGTCAAAGTATGCTTTGAACACAGCGAAATCTTGAATGAGGGTGTTCCAGCAAGTGATGCCGTCCAAATTTCCGATTCCGTACAAACCGCCTTCGATCTTGATTACGTTTGTGTTGACGAGGTAGCCGACAACGCTCAATGCAATAAAGAGCAAGGACATAATCATCATGGTGACGTTTCTGCCTACGCCGCTGTGTTTTGCTTTGACTTTCTTTTGCGGAACGGCTTCTTCGTTTGCGTTGGTATAGACCGGCTCGAAGTTGGTTTGAGGTTGAGTATATGCCGGTGCTTGTTGTACTAAAGTTGCGGGAGCTGTGTCGATTTTGTTGATTTTAACGCCGATGGTCACTCCGCAGCTGGGGCATTTGATACGATGCTTGTAGCCGTCGGGAAGCGATTCCATATTCGCAGGGGGCTCGAAACTGATTTCGGCTCTGCAGCTGGGACATCTTGTATACATAGTTCATCTCCTTAAAAACTATTCTTTTGATATTATATTATTATCGTGCGTTAAAGTCAATGATAGAAACGGAAAATTTTGTACAATTTTCACGCAACAATTTGCCTCTTGCCACCGACAATCAAAGATTTTTTATCAAAAGCAGTGTTTATATGGTCAAAACGAACGCATAAAAGCCGTATTTTGTCAAAATCACTTTTTCAAACAATTGCAAAAACATATGGTTTTTGCGTCAGCCGATTTTTCTTGCTTTTTCGTCCAAATATTTTTTTACGCTCACGTAATCGGCGCAAAGAGAGAGTATGTAGCGTTGTTTTTCTTCGTGGGACAGTGTTTTCAGCTTTTCGGGATCGGCAAAACTCGCAACGGGATTGGTCACCGTTTCACCGTCTTTTTGCAGTTTGCAAAGTTTGAGATATATTTCTTTTTGTTCGGGCGTTGCTCCCGTGGGCGCAACTTCTTGCTCGTAGTCGTTTTTGCAAAGTCTGGATTTCGCGCTTTTGGCAAGCTGTCTGACGATGCAATTTTTGTGTTTTACGTTGCTCATTTTTTGCCTCCTGTGCCTATATTAGCACACTTCGCCCAAAAGGAAAGACAAGAGGCAAAACAAGACAAAATGCGGTATTATTCGTCCTTTTTTTCGCTAATTTGTCGAGAACTTTTCCGCACCTTCATTAAGGTTTTATATGCTTTTTCACGCTTGATTTTTCTGATTTTTTTGACGATAAGCGGCAGTACGGCCGTGCCGGAAACGTATGCCAAAACACCGTAAAAAGAGGGCAGTCCCTGCATAAAAAACTCAATGCAGCATATAAAAATCGCACCAATGACGCCCGTAGCGAAAAGGTCGAGAAGGGCGCGCTCGAAAAAGCCCGCTTTTTTTGTGTACAACAACGCGAAAACGCCTGCGACAATCCCTGCCGCAAAGCAAAGCGCAAAGCAAATTGCCTGCGCTTTTGCGTTTGCCCCGAGATACAATTGAGTCATTTGAAAATGCGTTTTGCAAACGAAGTAGGGGAGGTCTGCGCCGAGTATTTGAGAGCGTTGACTTGTCCCTCGATTTGCAGTTTTCCCTCGGTGACGTCAAGATTTTTTACGGCAAGATTCTGCCCCGAAACCGTCAACGTTTCGCCTTTTAGGCGAATTACGACGGTTTTGTCTGTGAAAGTCGGCACGTCCTCCACTCCCGTTACGCTCATTGCGTGCAAGTGGTCGAGCTCCACTTTATGCGAAGATTTTTGCGCGGTTTTGGCGGCTTGCTCGATGGCTTTTTGAGATTGTGTTTGAGTTTTTGAAGATTGATTTTTTGAAAAATCCATATTGCTCCTTTTGCGCCGAACACAAGCATGGCACAATTCATTGACAATAATATTAAAAAAGAATAAAATATATGCAATATATCGAGAATTATCGCAAAGGAAGTGGCAAAAATTGTCGCAAGAGAGCAAAAACACCGCCGAAAATCGCAGCGAAACTAGCGAAAAAACCGCAAAAAACCGTGATAAAACGTCGAAAAAATCGCAAAAAAAATTGCGTTTCGAGCTTGACCATTCGGCAAAATTCTATCCCATAATGTCCACGAAAAAAGCGCAAAGCCTTTTCAGAATTTCCGCAATCATGACGGAAGAGGTGGACAAGGACAAATTGCAAATTGCGCTCAACGACGTTTTGCCCAGATTCGAAGCGTACAGAGTGCGGCTCAAAAAGGGTTATGCGTGGCACTTTTTCGAATACAACGACGCACCGTGCAAGGTCTTTGCGGAAGAAACGCTTTTGAAGCCGATCAATCCTGCCGACACCAACGGATATTGGTTCAGAGTGTCCGCACTCGGAAACAAGATCGTGCTTGAAATATTCCACGCGCTTGCCGACGGCAACGGCGCGCTCGCTTTTTTGAAAAGCATCGTCAAAAGATATAGGGAAGTGCTCGGCGTAAACGTCGAGGACGAGGGCGTCATCGACTGGCAAAGTCAACCGCATCAAGAGGAAATCGAGGATAGTTTTGAAAAAAACTACAAGCCTATATCCCTAGGGCAAATGAACCTCAAAGCACTTGCGGGCAAGGTGCCTCATCGCATAAAAGGCACGCTGTCAAAAGACGGCTATGCGGTGAGCGAGGGCGTTGCAGAGGCGCAAGACGTGCTTAAAAAAGCAAAGGAAATCGGCGTTTCGTTTACAGCGTACATCGCGGGCGTTTTGGCGTATTCGATTGAAAAAACTTGCAAAAACAAGTTGCCCATCGCAGTGATGATACCCGTCAATTTGCGTGCGCTTTATCCCTCGAAAACCATGCGAAACTTTGTCACTTTCGTGAGAATAATCCTTGCTCCGAACGAGTGTAAGAGCATCGAAGAATGTGCAAAGGAAACTCAAAGACAACTGAAAATTCTCTCGGCAAAGGACAAGCTCGACGCGTTTATTTCGACGACGGTCAAAGCGCAAAAGAACTGGATTTTGAAAGTCGTTCCGTTGTTTTTGAAGACTGCGATATTGCGCATGGGAAGAGTGTTTATGCGCTCTCGCCAAACCATAATATTCAGCAATCTCGGCAACGTGACGTCCCCGCAATGCATGGGCGTCGAAAGATATGCTCTCAACATGAACGTGTCCAAAAACAACACGCAAAATCTCGGCGCAATCACCACAAACGGTAAGACGACCCTCGCCTTTACGAGAGCGATAAAGGAAACGCTGCTCCCCGAAACATTTTTCGAAGAACTGCAAAAGCAAAATATCGCCGTAAAAACAAACGGCTGAAAAATAGAAATATTCACCATAGAGGTATATATGAAACAACTAAATTCAAGCGAACTTCGCAAACTGTATCTCGACTATTACAAGTCCAAGGGACACGCCGTCATCGGCTCGGCGTCCCTCATCCCCGAAAACGATCCCACCGTGCTTTTCACGACGGCGGGTATGCATCCGCTCGTGCCTTATCTTTTGGGCGAAAAACACCCCGCAGGCAACCGTCTTACCGACGTTCAAGTGTGCGTGCGTACGGGCGATATAGACGAGGTTGGCGATGCAACTCACTGCACGTTCTTCGAAATGTTGGGCAGATGGTCGCTGGGCGACTACTTCAAAGAGTATGCAATCGCTTGCTCGTACGACTTTTTGCTCAATCAATTGGAATTTGACAAAGACAAATTTGCCGTAACGGTGTTTGCAGGCGACGAAGATTGTCCGCGCGACGAGGAAAGCGCGTCCTACTGGAAAGCGCAAGGCATCCCCGAAGACCACATCTTCTACTGCAACAAAAAGCACAACTGGTGGGGACCTGCCGGCATAACCGGTCCTTGCGGCCCCGACACCGAAATGTTTATCGATACGGGCAAACCCAAATGCTCGCCCGACTGTTCGCCAGCTTGCGATTGCGGAAAGTACGTGGAAATCGGCAACGACGTGTTTATGCAATACTTCAAGAACGCCGACGGCACGTTCTCACCCCTCAAACAAAAGAACGTTGACGAGGGTATGGGACTTGAAAGAATGCTTTGCATCCTCAACGGATACAAATCCGTTTATGAAACAGACCTCTTTGCGTTTGCGATAAAGAAGCTCGAAGAGCTTTCGGGCAAGAAGTACGGCGAGGACGAAACCATGACGGTTGCAATGCGCATAATCGCAGACCACACCCGTACCGCAACATTCCTCCTCGGCGATCCCAAGGGCATATCTCCTTCAAACGTCGATCAAGGTTACGTTTTGCGCCGCCTTATCCGCAGAGCTATGAGATATTGCAGAACTCTCGACATCGACGACAGCGCACTCGTAACGCTTGCAAAACTCTATGTTGCAAAGTATGAAGAGGCATATCCCTATATCAAAGAGAACGAGGGCAGAATCGTAAGCGAACTCGAAGCGGAAAAAGACAAGTTTGCAAAGACCATCGAACAAGGCTTGAAAGAATTTGACAAAATCGTGGCGCACCTTCCTCAAAATATGACGGTGTTCCCCGGAAAGACCGCGTTCAGACTTTACGACACCTACGGTTTCCCCATCGAGATGACGCAAGAGCTTGCAAAAGAAAAGGGCTACACCCTCGACAAAGACGGCTACGACAAGGCGTTTGCGGACCACCAAGCACTCTCCAAAGCGGGTGCGGAACAAAAGTTTAAGGGCGGACTTGCGGACGGCGGCGAGCTTACGACAAGACTTCACAGCGCAACGCACCTTCTCAACGCCGCACTCAAACTGGTGCTTCACGACGATTCCATTCAACAAAAGGGCAGCAACATCACGTCCGAAAGATTGCGTTTCGACTTCAACTTCCCCCGTCCACTGACGCAGGAAGAAATTGCAGAGGTCGAAAAGGTTGTCAACGACGAAATCGCAAAAGACAGCGAAATCAAACTCGAAGAGATGTCCGTGGAAGAGGCGAAAAACGCAGGCGCAATCGGCGTGTTCGACAACCGCTACGGCGACGTCGTAAAGGTGTACACAATCGGCATTTCAAAAGAAATTTGCGGCGGCCCTCATGCAAAACGTACGGGCGAACTGGGCAAATTCCGTATCGTCAAAGAACAATCTTCTTCCGCAGGCGTAAGACGTATCAAAGCGGTTTTGGAGTGATAAAAAATGAAGTGCGACACCCACGTCCATAGCAACAATTCACACGACGGCAAAGTGCCGATTTCGCAAATCGTGCAAGAAGCAAAGGCGCAAGGTCTTTGCTATCTTGCAACCACCGAGCATCTCGATTATGATTTCGAATACGGCAAAAATCGCGCGCCGGTGAGTTGGCCCAATCTCGATTTGGAAAAATACTACAAGACGTGGTCGGAAGCAAAAAAAGCACTTGACGATGACAAAAACAACACTTTAAACTTCTGTTTCGGCATTGAGGCAAGTTACGATTCGAGCAAAGCGGCAAAAGAAGCGTATCAAAGAGCCATTGCAAAATATCCTTTCGACGTGGTTATAAATTCGGTGCATTGCGTGGACGGTTACGACGTGTATTTCAAAATGGCGTTTTTGTTCAAGACGAAAAAGAGGGTGTATCGCAGATACCTCGAAACCATCTTGGAAAGCCTCGACGCACCCTATCAATACGACATCGTGGCGCACATCGGCTACATCGCACACGGCGCGCCGTATCGCGATAAGTTGCTTCGCTACAAGGACTTTCCAAACGAGATTGACGCGATATTGAAAGGCATAATATCAAGAGACAAAGCACTCGAAATCAACTTCCATCACGAGATGGCTCCGCAAAGAGATATTATCGAAAGATATTACGAGCTGGGCGGCCGCAAGATAAGTTACGGCTCGGACGCACACAGGGGCGATATTTGCAAAAACTTCGACGAGGCGTGCAAAATGCTCAAAGAAATCGGCTTTACGCATCTGAGCACTTTTGTAAAGCACAGGGAAGTCCTTGTGCCTATCGAGTGAGGGAAGATGTATGAAAATCTTTGAAACAGAACACTATATTTTCAATTACGGCGAAAATTCTTGTGCCGAAAAAGATATTGAAAAAATAGCCGATATGCAGGAAAAGTGTTTAGAGTGTATTTGCAACACTCTCAAAACGACGCCGTCTTTTAAAATCCGCTATTATCTTTGCGATTCTCCCGAAGAAGTCGGAAGAGCGTACGGCGACAACGAACCGTGCAACGGGTTTGCCGATATTCCCGACAAGATTTATGCCGTGTACAACGACAATGTAAAATGTATAGGCTTCCACGAGGACGCTCACGTCGTGAGTTACACGATAAACCGTCCGAACAGCCCTGCGATTCGAGAAGGTCTTGCCATGTATTTCGACCGCATCTGGTGGGGGATTCCGAATATCGTATGGACAAAAAGTTATATCGATAACGGATTGTATCTGCCTTTCGACAAGTTGTTGGATGAAGATTGTTTCTTTGAAAACGACTGCGCTTTGACATATCCCGTCGCAGGTGCGTTTACGGAGTGGTTGATTTTTGCTTACGGCATTGAAAAATATTTGTCGCTTTACAAGCAAAACGATATGCCGAAGGCGTTTGAAAACATATACGGGAAAAGCGCGCAAGAGCTGACTCGAGCATTTGAAAAATACGTGCAACTGTTCGCTTTCGACGACGTTTTGACAAAACGTACGATGGATTTGCTCAAAGAATACGGCATACGAAGCAAAGTATCCGACAATGCGTACTAAAACGCACGCTATATCAAATAATATAAACGATAAAAATTTTTGTGCACGATTGACTAATTATCAATCTTAGTTTATATTATATAAACAGCAAAGCGAAAAGACTTTGCAATGAGGTGAATTTATGAAAAAGAATCTCGAAAAAATATTTGCGTCTTGCTCTATCGTTGTGGCAATCATCCTTATCATGGTGCTTGTCGTCACGGCATTCGGCGGAATCGAAGCAACCGAATTCGAAAGTAAACTCGTGCAAGGTCTTATCGTCACGCTCGCAATACTCTATCTCGTGCTTGCGGTGGTATCGCTGGTGTTTATATTTGTCAACAGCGACGTGGTGAAAGAAATCACGCTTCGTCAGGAAAAGGGCGGCAGCGTAAGAGTGTCTGCAAACGTCGTGACGAAACTCGTCAAACAAACCTGCAAGCAAGTCGAGGGCGTAAAGTGCAAAAAAGTCGCGCTTGTGAGCGACGAATACGGCGTTCGCCTCAAAGTCAACGTCAAAGTCGTGGATAAGGACGTCATAGAGGCGGAAACTTATTTGCGTACTTTGCTCGAAGACGTGTTCTTCGGAGAGTTCGGATTTAAGTTCAGCTCCATCGAAATCAAGGTTATGGCTCTCACGCCCAAGTACAAAGCAGACCAAGCCGCAGTACAGGCGAAAGTGGAAAAGAAGCTCGAAGAAATGAACGCGCAAGAGGCAAAATCGGGATCGGCAAACGAAACCGAAAACGTCGAAGAAATCGTAACCGAGGAAACGTCTGCCGAAACCGAAGAAGCGCAGGAAGAGGCGCAGGATTGCGCCGATGCTCAATGCGATGAAGCGCAGGACGAATCGGCAGAGGAAGTCGCGGACGACGCAAACGAGGACGTTGAAAGCGAAAGCGCGGAAGAAAATCAAAGCGAAGAAGAAACCGCAACCGAAAACGAAGCGGAATAATCTATAAAGAATAAGTTGGCGCACGTGCGCCAGGAGGAAATAATGAAAGAAGTTTATCTTACCCAGGAAGGTCTTGAAGAGCTTAAACAAAGACTTGACTATCTCATCGTCTATTTGCGCGAGGACGTTGCAAAGAAATTGCAACACGCAAGAGAGCTCGGCGACTTGTCCGAAAACGCCGAATACGATGCGGCAAAACAAGAAGAGAGCCAAGTTGCTTCCGAAATCAAAGAACTCGAAGAACGTATCAAAAACGCCGTCATCATTGAAAAGAGCGGCAACCACAAGGTGTCTATCGGCAACGTCATCACCGTCGAATATCTCGGCGAACTCGACGACGAGGACGACAGAGTTATGACCGTTCAACTCGTGGGCGAAACGGAAGCGGACTTTGCAAAAGGCAAAATCAGCAACGAATCTCTTCTGGGCAAAGCTCTTTTGGGCAAAAAGTCCGGCGAAATCGTGAGATTTTCCACAGCGCACGGCGACGAGGAATACAAAGTCGTCAACATCAAGTAATATACTTTCAGACAACACACTTGCGCCTGCTCTTTTGAGTAAGCGTATTGCTTTTTTATAGAGAGAAACAAAAATGAGTGAAGAAATCCGCAACGACGCACCCGTTCAAGAGAAAGAAGTCGACGTAAACGAGGTGCGCAAGGTCAGAATCGCAAAACTCGACGAGCTTGTCCAAAAGGGCGAAAATCCTTTTGAAATCACTTCATACGAGCGCACTGCAACCGCAGGACAAATCCTTGCAAACTACGACGAGTTCGAGGGCAAGGAAGTCAGCATCGCGGGCAGACTTATGTCCAAACGCATTATGGGCAAGGCAAGTTTCGGCCACATCATGGACAGCGACGGCAGAATGCAAGGTTATTTCAGTCGCGACGATATGGGCGTTGACGAGTACCAAGACTTCAAAAAGACGGACGTGGGCGACATCATCGGCATAAAGGGCTTTGTTTTTAAGACCAAAACGGGCGAGATTTCCGTGCACGTCAAGAGCGCGACTTTGCTTTCAAAATCATTGCTTCCTCTTCCCGAAAAGTTCCACGGACTTCGCGATCCCGAACTGCGCTTCCGTCAACGCTACGTCGATCTCATTGCAAATCCCGAGGTCAAAGAGGTATTTGTCAAGCGTAGTAAAATCATCTCCACAATCCGTGAAGTGCTTGACAAAAAAGGCTTTATCGAGGTTGAAACCCCCGTGCTCAACACGCTTGCAGGCGGCGCAAACGCACGTCCGTTCATCACGCACCACAACACGCTCGACATCGATATGTACATGCGTATTGCAACCGAATTGCACTTAAAGCGCTGTATCGTCGGCGGATTCGAGAAGGTGTACGAAATCGGTCGCCAATTCCGTAACGAAGGCATGGATACGAAGCATAATCCCGAATTTACCACCATCGAACTTTATCAGGCTTACGTCGATTACAACGAGATGATGAATATCACCGAAGAGCTTTACACCACGGCGGCAGAACGTGTGTGCGGAGGGCTTGACATCGTGTATCAAGGCACGCCTCTTTCCCTAAAAACACCGTGGGAGCGTCTTACGATGGTTGAGGCGGTGAGGAAATATACGGGACTGGATTTCGACAACCAACCGCTTGAAGAACTCATCGCGGCAGGAAACAAGATGGGATTGGATATGCCTTCCGACACCTCTTGGGGACACGCACTTTACAATATCTTCGACGCATTTGTAGAAGAAAAACTCACGGGCCCCGTTTTCATCACCGATTATCCTGTCGAGGTCAGTCCGCTTGCAAAGAAGAAACCGTCAGATCCTCGTCTCACAGAGAGATTCGAGTTCTTCATCTGCGCAAGCGAAGGCGGCAACGCTTTCAGCGAACTCAACGATCCTCTTGATCAACGCTCTCGTTTCGAGCAACAAATGCTCGCAAAAGCAAAGGGCGACGAAGAGGCGCAACCCTACGACGAAGATTTCTGCACCGCGCTCGAATACGGTATGCCTCCCACGGGCGGACTCGGCATCGGTATCGACCGTATGGTTATGTTCCTCACAGACAGCGCATCTATTAGGGACGTGCTTTTGTTCCCCACAATGAAACCCCTCAATCGATAATTGAGCGAATAACTGCGTTAGAGCCTCACCGACAAACAGTCACGTACGACAAGTACGCTCCTGTCCGACGGATGAGGCTCTTTCTTATTCTTCATCTCAATTATCGATTGAGGCTTTTTTAAACTTTAATATAATCAAAACCAAAATTAACCGTTGCAACGGCGGATAATCGGGTATATAATAATTTCAAGGTTATATCCATCTAAAAAGGAACGGATTTTATGAGAACGACGAAGATTATCAACGACGGATGGCGTTTTTCTCTCGGCACAAGCGAAGTGCCTGCAAATTTGCCGTCGGATTGGCAAGAGTTAAATTTGCCTTACACATGGAACGGTAAAGACGGACAGGACGGCGGAAACGACTATTTCCGCGGAGCAGGTTGCTTTGTGAAAGAGCTGAAAAAGCAAGATTTTCCAAGTGGAGAAGAGGTATATTTGCAAATCGACGGTGCAAATTCCACCGCAAAAGTGTATTTCAACGGAAAACACGTTTGCACGCACCACGGCGGTTATTCGACGTTCAGAGTCAAGCTCGACGACATTAAAGAGAACAATTTGCTTGCCATAGTGGTTGACAATTCGCCAAACGATTTCGTGTATCCGCAGGTTGCGGACTTCACGTTTTACGGCGGAATTTATCGCGACGTGAGCCTTATAGGCGTCAATCGCAAGCATTTCGATTTAGACTATTTCGGCGCACCGGGTATCAAAATTACGCCGACCGTATGCGGGAAGGACGCAAAAGTCGAGGTGCAAGCGTTTTGCGAGGGGGAAGTCGAGTTTTCTATTCTGGCGGACGGAAAAGAGATTGCAACAAAAAGCGTGTCGGGGCACAATCCCATCGCCGTTCTCGATATTCAAGACGTGCGTCTTTGGAACGGAAGAAAAGATCCGTATTTGTATACTATGGTTTCAAAACTCGTTTGCGACGGAGAGGTCGCGGACGAAGTCAGCGCACGCTTCGGGTGCCGCTTTTTCGAGATAGATCCGCAAAGAGGATTTTTGCTCAACGGCAAAGAATATAGTTTGAGGGGTGTGTCAAGGCATCAGGACAGACCGGGCATTGGCAACGCGATTTCAAAAGAGGATCACAAAGAGGACGTGGATTTGATTTGCGAAGTCGGGGCGAACACCGTGCGACTTGCGCACTATCAACACGCGCAGTATTTTTACGATTTGTGCGACGAAAGAGGTTTGATCGTGTGGGCGGAAATTCCGTATATTTCAAGGCATATGCCGCTCGGAAAAGATAACACTTTCTCGCAAATGCGCGAACTTATCTGCCAAAACTACAACCATCCGTGCATAGTCGTGTGGGGATTGTCCAACGAAATATCCATGGGAAGCGCGGACAAGGGACTTGTGGAAAACCATAGAGAGCTCCAAAAACTTGTGCGCTCGCTCGACAAGACAAGACCGACTACGGCGGCGGTGCTGACCGCTTGCGATACGGGCGAGGAATACGTGCACGTTTCGGACGTGGTGTCCTACAATCACTATTTCGGCTGGTACGGCGGCGACGTGCACGAATACGGCAAGTGGTTTGACGATTTCCATAAAAAGTATCCTAATAAAGCCATAGGACTCAGCGAATACGGATGCGAGGCTTTGAACTGGCATGCGTCGCATCCCGAACAGGGAGATTACACCGAAGAATATCAGGCGTATTATCACGAGGAACTTATCAAGCAAATTGCAAAACGTCCGTATCTTTGGGCAACGCACGTGTGGAATATGTTCGACTTTGCGGCTGACGCAAGAGCGGAAGGCGGCGAAAGCGGCATGAATCACAAAGGGTTGGTGAGCTTTGACAGAAAGTACAAAAAGGACGCTTTCTACGCCTACAAGGCGTGGCTTTCGAGCGAACCTGTTTTGCATATATGCTCAAAGAGATACGTTGACCGCACGGAAGATACCACTCTCGTCAAGGTGTACTCCAATCAACCGATAGTCGAATTGTACGCAAACGGCACTCTTGTCGAGCGCAAAGAAAAGGGAGAGTTTCCTTTCTTTGAGTTTCAAGTGAAAAACGAGGGCGAAACGCTGCTCGAAGCAAGAGCGGGCGAGCTTCGCGACGAGGCGAAAATAAGGAAAGTAGACACGCCGAATATGGATTACGTGATGAAAGACGACCACTGCGTAATCAACTGGTTCGAGATAAACACGCCCGTCGGATATTTGTCGATAAACGACACGATAAGGGATATCCTCAAACCCTTCAAAGGCAAGATTTTTGCCGTTAAGACGCTGCTTTCGCTGAAAAAAGCGATGTCGAGCGGAAAAAAAGAGGAAAAATCCGACAAGAAGAAAGGAAAAGGCATAAGCGTGATGGGCGTCAATTTGCGCGACGTGAACAAATCCATGATAAACATGGCAATGGGATTTACTCTCAAACGTGCGCTTATGATGTTGGGCGGCAAATTTACGAAAGAGCAAGTGCTTAAAATCAACGACGACCTCAACAAAATCAAGAAAAAGAAGCAAAAGCGCGAAAAAGTGTAAAATCAACAAACAATTAACCGACAAAACGTAAACGTCGTCGCAAAAAGCGGCGGCGTTTTTGTGTGAAAAAGATGAGCAAGACGAAAGTTTTACGTTTTGTTCACGTTATCCTTATTTTATTTTAAGTTGAAAATAAAAATATATATGTTATAATCTTTTTATTAAGAACAGAGGTGAACGATGAGTTTCAACATTTTGCTTGCAGAGGACGACGAGGATATCGTCAAACTGCTCAAACTATACCTTGAAAACGAAGGCTTTTCGACGTTTTGGGCAAAGGACGGCGTGGAGGCAACGGAGATTTTCGACAAACAAAAAATCGACCTTGCGCTCGTCGATATTATGATGCCCAGAATGAACGGCTATGAGCTGACCAAATACATTCGTCAAAAGAGCAACGTTCCCATCATAATTTTGTCTGCCGCTCAACTTGACAGCGACAAAATTTTGGGACTAAATCTCGGCGCGGACGATTATATGGTCAAGCCTTTCAATCCGCTCGAACTTATCGCGCGCATCAACGCAAACCTTCGCAGATTCTACAAGCTGGGCAACGTGCAGGAAGAGGACGACGGCAAAATCACTATCGGCGAACTTACGCTCGATACCAACACGCTTACGCTTGAAAAAAACGGCGTTCCCGTCAATCTCACGGCAACCGAATACAAAATTCTGCTTATGCTGATGAAGTCGCCCGGCAGAGTTTTCACCAAGATGCAGATATACGAAGAGGTCAACGGCGACTACTACGCAAACGACGACAACACCATGATGGTGCATATATCGAACCTCAGAGATAAAATCGAGGACGACCCGAAAAACCCGCGCTACATAAAGACGTTAAGAGGACTCGGATATAAGGTTGAAAAACAATAAATTGACAAAACGCGACGATTATCAATCCAAAACCGAGGCTTTAAACGTCGATTCGGTTGACAATCGCAAAAAAACGAGAGCGCGAGAAAAAACCAAATTGCCTCCGCGCATAGACAACGCGAGTTTTCTTGCGTTGCTTATTCGTAGTTTCGTGTCCTTTTCGCTCATCATAATTTTGGGCGTTGTGGCAATCTTTGCCGTTGTCAATTGGGCGTTTTCGGAAAACGGCATAAACATAAGACAAAAGGGTATTCCCGACTACACAAAAGAACTTCAAAACGGCAACTATTCCAGAATCCCCGCCGACAAAATTTTGGGCAAGAGCGGCTGGCTCGAAATCGTAACCGCAGACGGACATACCGTTTATTCCACCTTGCAAACTCCGAACGAGTACAGCGTGAGCGAGCTTGATTGCATCGCAAGATTCAATCAGAGCGAAACGAGGGCGGTGCACAATTTCAAGATATCGTCGGACAAGTACAATTATCTTATCACCATAAGCTATCTCGACAGCGAGGGAAACACGCAGGAAAGATACTATCTTTTGAGCAAGGACGAGAGAGAAACGTACAACATCGTTTCCTCATCCATTTCCACGACGAAAACAAGTTTTACTCAAAAAGAATACGATTATCTCACGTACAACGCAACGCACGAAGAAGAGCGTCTTTTCAGATTTTCCTTCAAAGGCGCGGACGGGGTGGACTACTATGCGGTGTTCATGGACGAGGATATGAACAACACCGCGGTGATTTATTTGTTTATCGTCGTCGTTGCGCTCGGAATACTTGCGTTGTTCGCAACGGTTATGGTGTTTTATATCCGCTACATCAACAAGCACGTTCAACGTCCGCTTGCCGTGCTTTCGTATGCGATGACGACCTTCCCTTCCCAAGAGAAGCACGAGCATTTAAATTATAAAGGTTCAAAGGAATTCGAGCATCTTTACGACAGTTTCAACGAGATGGTGGACATCCTCGACGCAAGCGAGGAACAACGTCTTGCTCTGGAAGCGGACAAACAGCGTATGCTTGCGGGCTTGTCCCATGATTTGAAGACGCCGATCACGATCATTCAAGGCTTTACAAAGGCTATAAAAGACGGACTTGTAAGCGAGGCCGACAAGCAAAAATATTTGCAAATCATCCTCGCGAAGTCCAATCAGATGGCGGAACTCATCAATCAGTTTTACGAATACAACAAGCTCGAACATCCCGATTTCGCGCTTGACAAAAAGCCGTGCGACGTCGCCGAGCTTGCAAGAACTTTCCTTGCAAACATCTACGACGAGTTCGAAGTGCAAGGCTATATTCTCGACGCGCAGATTTGCGAAGAACCGCTTGTGTGCAACGTGGACAAAGGGCAGCTTTTGCGTGTGTTTGAAAACCTTACGGGAAATTTCTTCAAATACACTCCGCAAGGTTCGACGCTTCGTTTCGGCGTTGAGAGAGAGGGAAATAAGGCAAGGATTTCGCTTGCCGATAACGGGCCCGGCATAAACGAAGAGTCCAAAGCGGACGTTTTCGAAGCGTTTGTGGTGGGTGAAAAATCGCGCAATAAACAAGGTTCGGGATTGGGGCTTGCGGTGTGCAAAAAGATAGTCACAATGCACGGCGGAAACATAGAGCTTGCAAAAGAGCCTATCGAAAACTTTACGACGGAGTTTGTCGTAACTCTCGATTTGCTCGAAGGGGAAGAGAAGTGAAGTTTGTCGCAATTACGCCCGCAAAACTTAATTTGTCCCTTGCGATAACCGGCAAAAAAGACGGCTTGCATACGCTTGATATGATTGTTTATCCGTTTGAAAAATACGCGGACAAGGTTGAGTTTTGCCCCGACGAAGACAAAGTCGGTTTCGATATAAAAATCGCAGGCGGTTTCGATGGTCTTGACGAAACGAAATTTTTGCGTTTTGCAAACGATAAGTTACAAAAAATCGCGGAGTATTTTTGCGTGGGCGGCACGCTTGAAATATACAAGGACATACCCCTCGGCGCAGGACTTGGCGGCTCGTCGGCGGCAATTGCGTGCACAATAAAAGCGGTGAGAGAATACTTGCTCGAAAAAGGGGAGAACACCCCGTTAGATACCGATTTTTTGCTTTCATTGGGCAGCGACGTGCCGTGTATGGTCGAGGGCGGAGCGTGCAGAGTTCGAGGCGTCGGAGAAGTGGTTGAAAAATTGAATTATCAAGGCAAAATCGACGTTTTGGAGATAATCGCAAAAGGCGGCAGCGACAGCGGCGCGTGCTACAAACTTTTCGACGAAACGAAGGACGGAAAATACGATTTGCAAAATATTCCTCAAACGGCGGACGAGGCGATTTCTCTTTTGCGCAACGACCTTTTTGCGCCTGCCTGCGCTTTGAATAAGCAAATTAAAATCGAGTACGACTGCTTGAAAAATCAAGGATACGACAAAGTTTTGATGTCCGGAAGCGGAAGTACGGTTTTTGCAATCAAGGGTTTTTGCAAATAAAAATCTTACAAAAACACGAAAAAAAGTGCCGTTTTTTACATTTTTCAAAAAATGTTTTCAACAAATTTTGCATTTTTGCAAAAAATTTACATATTTGCTCTTGTATGCGCGATTTATTTTTGTTACAATAACTATAAATAATAATGAAGTATATCCTTTTGACGATAAGGGATTTGCTTTTGGAGAAAGTAATGGCAAAACAAAAAGACAGTTATGCAAGCTATTTGTTCCATGAAGGCACAAATTATCAAGCGCATAAGATGTTTTCGCCCGCCCCGAGCGTGGAGGACGGAGTCGACGGCTGGGATTTCGCCGTGTGGGCTCCCAACGCCTCCTCCGTATCGGTTGTGGGCGATTTCAATGATTGGGACGTAAACGCAAACCGCATGCAAAGACAAGACGACGGCGTGTGGACGACTTTTATTGCGGGAGCAACTCAATTTCAGGCGTACAAATACGCAATCACGTCCGAAAAAGGCGAAACGTGCTTCAAGTGCGACCCGTATGGTTTGCATTTTGAAACCGCACCCGCAAACGCATCCAAACTCTATGACATTTCCGGATATCGCTGGAAAGACAAAAAATGGATGAGAGAGAGGGAAAATTTCAATCCTTACGGCTCGCCTATCAATATTTACGAGATTCATTTCGGTTCGTGGAAAAAGTACGCCGACGGCAACTATATCAATTACAGCGCGATGGCGGACGAGCTTATCCCTTACGTCAAAAAGATGGGATACACGCACATCGAGGTTATGCCGCTCACCGAATATCCTTTCGACGGAAGCTGGGGTTATCAGACCACGGGTATGTTTGCTCCGACTTCTCGCTACGGCACGCCCAAAGACCTTATGGAGTTTATCGACCGTTGCCACAGAGCAGGCATAGGCGTCATTCTGGACTGGGTGCTTGCACACTTTCCGCGCGACGAGCAAGGTCTGCGCCTTTTCGACGGCACGCCTCTTTACGAATATGCCGACCCGCGCAAGGGCGAACATAAAGAATGGGGCACGATGGTTTATGATTTCGGCAAAAACGAAGTCAAATCTTTCCTCATTTCCGCGGCGATGTTCTGGTTTGACGTCTATCACATCGACGGAATCCGTTGCGACGCGGTTGCGAGCATGCTCTATCTCGACTACGGCAGAAAAGACGGCGAGTGGGCGCCCAACCAATACGGCGGCAACTACAATCTCGAAGCAAAAGATTTCTTGAAACAAATGAACACCGCCATTTTGTCGAAGTATCACGGCGCACTCACCATTGCGGAGGAGAGCACTGCTTATCCCATGATTACTAAACCTGCCTATGACGGCGGTTTGGGCTTCAATTTCAAGTGGAATATGGGATGGATGAACGACAGTTTGCACTATCTGTCCCTCGATCCGTTTTTCAGAAAGGACAATCACAACAATCTTACCTTTGCAATCACTTACGCGTATAGCGAAAACTACATTCTACCCATCTCACACGACGAAGTGGTGCACGGCAAATGCAGCATGATAAACAAAGTGCCGGGCGACTACGACCAAAAGTTCGAGGGACTTAAAGCGTTTTACGGCTTTATGATGGGGCATCCCGGCAAGAAGCTCAACTTTATGGGCAACGAGTTTGCGCAGTTCATCGAGTGGAATTACGCTCAACAACTGGACTGGTTCTTGCTGGATTATCCGCGCCATCGCACCTTCCAGAAATTTATGAAGGACCTCAACGCTTTCTATCTCGAAAACAAGGCGATGTGGCAACTGGATTGCACCTACGACGGATTCAAGTGGATTGTGGTTGACGACAACTCTCAAAACGTGGTGTCTTTCATTCGCAAGGCGGCGGACGGCGAATACGTGATTTGCATAATCAACTTCTCGCCGGTGGAAAGACTCAAATACGTCATGGGCGTACCCGAAAACGTGACGTACAGAACGGATTTGTATTCCGCGCTCAAAAAGTACGGCGGTGAAGAGGAACGTCGTCCCTCGTTCAGAGCAAGCGCAAAGCCCTCGCACGGCTATCCGTATTCTATCAAAGTCAATATTCCCAAAAACTCGGTTATGTTTTTGAAGCCGGAATATAAGGAGGAAAAATAAATGAGCAAAATTTCCAAAAAGGAATGCATCGCAATGCTTCTTGCAGGCGGACAAGGCACGCGTCTTGGCGTGTTGACCTCGTCGGTCGCAAAGCCGGCAGTGCCGTTCGGAGCGAAGTATCGCATCATCGATTTTCCGCTTTCAAACAGCATCAACAGCGGCATCGACACCATCGGCGTGCTTACGCAATATCGCCCCTTCGAACTTCACCAATACATCGGCAACGGTCAACCGTGGGATTTGGACAGACTCAGCGGCGGTATCTACGTTTTGCCTCCGTATATGGGCGCAAAGTCGGGCGAGTGGTACAAGGGCACGGCGAATGCAATTTACCAAAACATAGACTTCATCGACAATTACAGCCCCGATTACGTCGTCATTTTGAGCGGTGACCACATCTATAAGATGGATTATCACGACATGCTCAAAGAGCATAAGCGCAACAATGCAGACTGCACTATCGCAGTGCGCGACGTACCTATCGAGGAAGCAAGCCGCTTTGGCATCCTCAATCTCAAAAAGAACAGCAAACAAATAGAAGAATTCGAGGAAAAGCCAAAGAATCCGAAAAGCACGAAGGCGTCTATGGGTATATACATATTCACGTGGGACAAACTCCGCAAATATCTTATCGAGGACGAAAACGACAAGAACAGCGAAAACGACTTCGGCAAAAACATCATCCCCAAGATGCTTGCGGACGGTCAAAGAATGTACGCTTATCAGTTTGACGGCTACTGGAAGGACGTCGGCACGATTTCGTCGCTGTGGGAAGCAAATATGGACGTTCTCAAAGGCGAGGAACTTCACCTTGACGACGACAAGTGGAAAATCTACGCGCGCAACAACGCAGAGCCGCCGCACTACGTCGCGCCGACGGGCAACGTTATCAACTGTCTCGTCAGCGAAGGCACGGTCATCAACGGCACCGTCAAAAACAGCATAATTTCCAATTCCGTCAAAATCGGCAAAGACGTCTATATCGAGGATTCCGTCATTATGCCCGGCGCGGTTATCGAGGACGGGGCGGACATCAGATATTCCATCGTCGGATGGAACGCAACCGTAGGCAAAAACTGCATGGTCGGCGAAACTCTCGAACATTGCAATCCCGGCGAGTGGAAGATAAGCGTCATTGCGCCGAACTACAATCTTGCTCCGAATTCCGTTGTCGGCGCAAACGAAATGATAGGTTAAGGAGGGGAAAATATGAAAAACAACACCATGGGCGTTTTGTTCGCATCCGATCCCGACAGCCATCTCAACGATTTGACCATCCATCGCACCACGGCGTCGTTGCCGTTTGGCGGAAGATATCGTCTTATTGACTTCACGCTGTCAAATCTCGTGCATGCCAACATCACCACGATAGGCATCGTCACGCGCAACAACTACAACTCTCTTATGGACCATCTCCGCATGGGCAGAGATTGGGACTTGAACAGAAAAAACAGCGGTCTTACGCTTTTCCCGCCTTTTGCTTTCAACAGCGAACACAAAGTGTACAAGGGCAAAATCGAAGCATTGTTCAACCTCCGCGGCTATCTTATGAACAACAACGAGGAATACGTCGTCATCTCGAACACGAATATCGCGTATAACATCGATTTCGACGAGGTGGAAGCGTTCCACATCGAAAAGGGCGCGGACATCACCGTTTTGACCTACAACACCGACGACGTAACGCCGAGAAAGTTCGTCATCACGTCCGACAAAAATCACCGTATAACCGACATGCGCTATGCGGTTGCAAGCGACACGGGCAAGCAACAATGCAACCTCAACGTGTACTTTGTCAAAAAAGACTTGCTCATCTCGCTCGTAGACAACGCTTATGCTCACGGTTGCTACGATTTCGAAAAGGATATTTTGCAAGAGAATTTGCAAGACCTTTATATCATGAACTACGAGGTGAAGGAATACGTTGCCGTCATCGACCGTATCCCCACCTACTTCAAGCGCAGCATGGACCTTCTCAAACCCGAAGTGAGAGAGGAACTCTTCTACAAGCACTCCACCATTCTCACCAAGGTCAAGGACAGCGTCCCCGCAAGGTATAAAGAGGGCGCAAACGTCAAAAATTCCATCATAGCAGACGGTTGCGTCATCGACGGCACCGTTGAAAACTCAATTTTGTTCCGTTCCGTCAAAGTCGGCAAAGGCGCGGTTATCCGCAACTCCATCGTCATGGAAGACACCATCGTCATGGAAAATGCGTCCCTCGATTACACCATCACCGACAAAGACGTCATCATTCAACCGGGCAGAGTTTTGAGTGGGTATGAGACTTATCCGATGGTGGTTGTCAAAGGCAAAGTCATTTAAGCGCACTATTTGGCGTGATACCGCGTCAGCGCACCTCACCCATCAATCCACGTACGTCTGTGTACGCTGGGATTGCTGTTTGAGGAACGCTTCCTTGGCTGACGCACAAATATCCCTCTCAAAACATTGAGTCTGCTTGGTGTTTAGCGTGCTTTGCACGCAAGCGGATAAACGAACACTCATTCAGGGCGTTCTTATAAACGGTATGTGCAACTTCAAAGACGGAACACGAGCCGCAAGGCGGCGAGAATATGAGCGCCGAGCTTGACGTATAGTACGAGAATGCGTGGTATTCTGTTGCGTAGCCGCCACACAGGCGAAGTGGCATAATGAGTGAAATGTCCCTATCTATGCGAGTGCCGACTGTCTCCCCCGCGAACGACGGATAATCTTGTAGAGAATTGCCCCTAACTGAGTGGCGGGAGAAATACCGGCGTGTCCGGAAAGAGGGGGTTCATCTAATTAAGAGTTCGCGCCGTTCAACTCTTGTAGAGGACGAATCCTCGCTCATTCAGGGTGCGATAATACGCTAACCCTATGAAAAAAGTTACATCCTTCAAAAAGGAGAAAAATATGAAAATATTATTTGTTGCATCTGAAGCAATGCCGTTCGTTCGCTCGGGCGGACTCGGCGACGTTGCGGGCGCGCTTCCAAAAGCACTCAATGCGCAAGGTCACGATTGCAGGGTGATAATCCCGTTTTACAAAGAAGAAATCAAAGAAACGTATCGCGATACGGTCAGATTCGTTGCGTCCACTTTTGTGGATTTGAGTTGGCGTCGTCAATACTGCGGAGTGTACGAGGCGGCGTACGACGGTGTGACATACTATTTTGTGGACAACGAGTATTATTTCAAGCGCAAAGGACTTTACGGCCACTTTGACGACGGCGAACGCTTTGCGTTCTTCTCCAAAGCGGTGCTCGAAGTGTTGCCGCTCATCGATTTCTTCCCCGACGTGATTCACGCAAACGATTGGCACACGGCTCTTACTCCCGTGTTCCTCGACGTGTTCTATCGCGCAAGCGAGGAATATCAACGCATCAAAACCGTGTTTACCATTCACAATATCGAGTTCCAGGGCAAGTACGGCGACAATCTCATCGGAGATATTCTCGGTTTGCCGGACTGGGCGCGTCCGCTCGTGATGAACGGCGATTGCGTCAACTATATGAAGGGCGGTATAGAATCCTCCAATGCGGTTACGACTGTCAGCGAAACGTATGCGCAAGAAATTCTCGATCCCTTCTATTCCTACGGGCTCGAAGGTATTCTTTCAAACCGCAGATACAAACTTCACGGAGTTGTCAACGGCATAGATCAAACGCTTTACGATCCAAAGACGGACAAGAGATTGTTTGCAAATTATACCGTCAAAAACTACGCCGTCAAGAAAGCGGAAAACAAAAAGGCAATTTGCGAAATGATCAATTTGCCCTTTGACGAAAATCGTCCTCTCATCGCAATGGTGACAAGGCTCACCGAGCAAAAGGGACTCGACCTTGTCGGCGCCGTGATTGACGACATTATGCGCGCGGACGTTCAAGTCGTTGTGCTCGGCACGGGCGATTGGAAGTACGAAAACATGATGAAATCCGTCGAGGAGCGTCATCCCAACAAGTTCAGAGCAATCCTTGCGTTTTCAAGCGACCTTGCGTCCAAACTGTACGGCGCAAGCGACATCTTCCTTATGCCGTCCAAATTCGAGCCGTGCGGATTGTCCCAGCTCATTGCAATGAGATACGGCTCCGTGCCCGTGGTGCGCGAAACGGGCGGCCTTAAAGACACCGTGCCCGCATTCAATCCCGAAACGGGCGAAGGCAAGGGATTCACGTTCAAGACCTACAACGCATACGATATGCTCGACGCGGTGTGGCGTGCATACGCAACCTACAACGACAAGGACAACTGGGATTTGATTGTTCGAAACGATATGAAGTCGGATTTCGGTTGGGACGTCAGCGCAAAGAAATATGTCGAGATCTATCAAAATCTTTGATAAAAAATAATATTTACGTCGCAACGACAATGCGACGCATAAAAAAAGAAAATATAATTATCTTTCGTCCGGGGGAAAGCGGAAGGAAGGAAAGGATATGAAATTCAACATTACGCAAAAGGAAATCGAAAATCATATTTCCGGCGTGCTCACCAGTTATTTCGGCGTCAAAGCCGAAGACGCCAGCAAGGCGCAAATCTACCGCGCAACTTGCATGGTCATCAGAGATTTGCTCACGTCCGAGCGTGTCAACTTCAAAAAAGAGTGCCGCGCCCAAAACGCAAAACAAGTCTACTATATGTCAATGGAATTCTTGCTCGGGAGATCCCTTCGCAATCATCTTTTCAACATGGGTATCACCGACGAGGTGACGAAAGCGGTTGAAAGTTTCGGCGTGAAGATGGACGAAATCTATGCTTTCGAGCCCGACGCTGGGCTCGGTAACGGCGGTCTGGGCAGACTTGCCGCCGCATATATGGACTCGCTCACGTCTTGCGATTATCCCGCAAACGGATTCTGCATCCTTTACGATTACGGCATTTTCAAGCAAGTTATCGTTGACGGTTGGCAACTCGAACAGCCCGACGATTGGCTCAAAATGGGCGACGTTTGGCTCAATCCTCGTCCCGAAGAAACTTATCAGGTCAAATTCGGCGGTGTGGTGGACCAAAACTGGCAAGACGGCAAGCTTACCGTCACACAAAGAGATTGCACCGTCGTCAACGCAGTGCCGTACGATATGAACGTGTCCGGCTACAACACCAGTGCGGTCAACCGTTTAAGACTTTGGAAGTCGCAAGCTCCGCAAGATTTCGATATGGATATGTTCAGCAAAGGCGAATATATCAAGGCGAGTGCGGCAAAGGCTATGGCGGAGTCCATCAATAAGGTGCTTTATCCCGCCGACGACCACATCGAAGGCAAATCGTTGCGCCTTAAACAACAATACTTTTTCGTTTCGGCGTCCATTCAATCCATTTTGCGCCGTCACTTGAAGTTCAATCCGAGCCTTGACAACCTTGCGGACAGAGTTGCGATCCACATCAACGACACGCATCCGACGCTCTGTATTCCCGAGCTTATGCGTCTTCTTCTCGACGAGTACGGCTACGGCTGGGATCAAGCGTGGGACATCGCAACGCACGTCGTTTCTTACACCAACCACACGGTTATGGCGGAAGCTCTCGAAAAATGGCCGCAAAGTCTTTTCCAAAGCCTGCTTCCCAGAATTTATCAAATCGTGCAGGAAATCAACCAGCGTTTCTGCGGCGAGTTGTGGGCGTTCTATCCCAACAACTGGGACGTTGTCAACCGCAACGCAATCCTTTCGAACGGGCAGGTTAAAATGGCAAATCTCTGCCTTGTGACTTCGCACACCATAAACGGCGTCAGCGCGCTGCACAGCGATATTCTCAAAAACGACGTTTTTGCGGATTACTATCGCATGCACCCCGAAAAGTTTACCAACGTTACCAACGGCATCACGCACAGACGTTGGGTTGCCGAGGCAAATCCCCGCCTTGCATCCCTCATCAACGAGCTTATCGGCGACGGCTGGCTCAAAGATGCAGACAAATTGCAAGACTTGCAAAGATATATGGGCGACAGACAGGTTCTCGACCGCCTTGCCGACATCAAGCGTCAAAACAAGCAAGACCTTGCAAAGTATATCCTCGAACACAACAACGTCGAGGTCAACCCCGACAGCATCTTCGACGTGCAAGTGAAGAGATTGCACGAGTACAAGCGTCAACTTCTCAACGCTCTCAATATCCTCGATTTGTATTTGCAAATCAAAGATAATCCCAATCTCGATATCCAACCCCGCACGTTCATTTTCGGCGCAAAAGCGGCAAGCGCATACTATATGGCAAAGCAAATCATCCGCTTTATCTGTGCGCTGGGCGATCTCGTCAACAACGATCCCGACGTCAAGGGCAGAATAAAAGTCGTGTTCCTTGAAAACTACCGCGTATCCCTTGCCGAAATCATCATGCCGGCAGCCGAAGTCAGCGAGCAAATTTCTCTCGCAGGCAAAGAAGCAAGCGGCACGGGCAATATGAAGTTTATGATCAACGGCGCGCTCACCATCGGCACGCTCGACGGTGCGAACGTCGAAATCCATCAAGAAGTCGGCGACGGCAACATTTTCCTTTTCGGTATGCTTGCCAACGAGGTCGAAGAGCTTTGGAGAAAGGGATACAATCCCTCTCATTATTATCAAACCAATCCGCGTATTAAACGCCTCGTCGACACTCTCCGTCAAGGCATCAACAACATCTCATTCGGAGAAATTGCCGATTCGCTTATCACAGGGCGCGGAGGGCAACCCGACAGCTATATGGTTCTTGCCGACTTCGACAGCTATTCCGCCGCACAACGTCGCGTCAACGATACCTATCTCGACAAGGAAACGTGGAATCGTATGTCCCTTGTCAACATCGCAAAAGCGGGATTCTTCGCAGCGGATAGGTCGGTGGAGGAGTATGCCACTCGCATCTGGAACCTGAAAAAAGTGCACAAATGAGCAAATAGCTGTGTCAAGCACATCTCGTCCAAAAATCACGTACGCATAGTACGCTGGGTTTTTGTCCGAGATGCGCTTTCCTTGCTCTTTATCTCATTTGAGCACTTTTTACAACAAAATAATTTTTGCAAAACAAAAATCAAAATTCATATTAATTGAGTATGTACAATCCTCTACTCAACAAAAAGCCGTATGGCGCAAGCGTGCAAAATCAAGAAACACGCATAACTTTTCCTGTCGATAACTCTCTTCAAATCAAGAGAGTTTTTGTCGTATTGCGACAAGTTTTCGGAGAGGGAGGAGAGGTTGCAGGCGATTGCCTGCGATATGAATTGCCCTATTCTCACAGCGACGAAACGCAAGACTTTTTTGTCGGAGCATTTTCGCTTTCCGAGTGGGGTATTTGGTATTATCGCTTTGAGGGCGAGTTCGCAAACGGTGACCTTGCGTTTTTCGGAAGAGGGATTGACGGCATTGCCATAAGAGGTGATTGGTTGCCTGAATGGCAGTTGACCGTCACAAAATTCGACTATAAAACGCCGAATTGGGCAAAACAAGGCGTTACGTATCAAATTTTTGCAGACAGATTTTGCAAGGTCGGCGACAAGCCTTTTACAAAAAAGGGCAGGTTGCACGGCGATTGGTACGAGCGTCCCGACATCGCAGAGGACGGCAAAGATTATCGCGCGGACGACTTTTTCGGCGGCAATATAAACGGCATCGTATCAAAACTGGATTATCTCAAATCCCTCGGTGTGAGCTTGATTTATCTCTCCCCGATTTTCGAGTCTTGCTCGAATCACCGCTACGACACGGGCGATTATCTCAAAATCGATTCGCTCTTCGGCACCGAAGAAGAGTTTGCGGAGCTTGTTCGAAAGGCAAATGGAAAAGGCATAAGGATCATGCTTGACGGCGTGTTTAATCACACCGGTTCTGACAGCAGATATTTCAACAAGGAAGGCACTTATGGCACGCTCGGTGCGTACCAAAGCAAACAATCGCCGTATTACGACTGGTATTATTTCACGCACTATCCCGATGAATACGCATGCTGGTGGGGTAGCACGGTCGTGCCCACCGTCAACAAGAGCGCAAAAGGATTTTGCGATTTGATTTTGGGTGACGGCGGCGTGGTTGACAAGTGGTCAAAGTTGGGAGTAAAAGGCTGGCGTCTTGACGTTGTGGACGAGTTGCCCATAGACTTCACCGACAAACTTTGCGCTCGCATAAGGAGCGAGGGCGACGATATGCTCGTCGTCGGCGAGGTGTGGGAGGACGCGTCCGTAAAAATCGCATACAGCGAGTGGCGGCCGTATTTCATGGGCGAGCAGCTCGATTCCGTCATGAATTATCCCTTTAAAGAGGCGATTTTGGCATACGTTCTGAACGGCGATAAAAACGCGTTCATCGCGGACGTTACAGCGGTGCTCGAACATTATCCCAAGCAATCTCTCGACGTCCTTATGAACCTTGTGGACAGCCACGACACCGCTCGCGCAATAACCGTCCTTTCGGGCGTAAAACCGCCTTATTCAAAAAAGGATAGAGCGGACTTTACGCTCTCTTGCGAGCAGTACGACCTTGCAAAGCGCAGGTTGAAAGTTGCAAGTGCGCTTCAATATACGCTTCCCGGCGTTCCTTGCGTTTTCTACGGCGACGAAGCAGGCAAACAAGGCTTTGAAGATCCGCTCAATCGCGGCACTTATCCGTGGGACAGAGAAGATACAGAACTTGTCGAGCATTATCGCGCATTGGGCAAAATAAGAGAGCAGTATAAAGACTTGTTGCAGGGAGAAACGCATTTTAAACCCGATGCCGACAAACTCGTTTTCGAGCGTGTTTGCGCCGACGGCGTATTGCGAGTCGAGTCGCAAGGCTTGTGGCTTTCGATAAGCGTAAACGGAAAAGTTGTGATGTCAATTAACAAATAGACTATTTATTGTGTGGCATTGTCCCACGCCAAAACATAATGAAAGGCACGCAACCGCGTGCCTTTTGTAAAAACACCAACCGATTGTGACGGCACAACAGCAAGCAAGTACTCGATCGAAATTGCGGTTTGAATAAAGTCGAAACAGTCGGTGATAACGAATCCACATCGGGTGCGGGTCTCCCGCCCTCTCGTCATTCCGAGCGTAAGCGTGGGAATCCAGCGCAGTGGAATGCGCCTATCGGCGTGAAAAGCACGCACCCACCAAGCAAGCACTCGCTCGGAATTGAGGCTTGAGTTTTTGTCCCTCTTATTTTGAGAGAGAAGAGTGGTTGCGCGGTTAGAGATTGCGAGAACAAATGCGGTCAGTGGCAATCGCCACTGTGTTTGCGTTTCTATTTAGGGGATTCCCACGTCGCTTTGCTCCTCGGAATGACATTTGAGGTGGTTGCCATAACCGCAACGCTGTTTGAGCAATGGTGCGCGGTTAGGAAGACTAAAAAAGCGATATATAAAAGGAAGGCACGGGGAAAACCGTGCCTTCCGTAAGCATATCGCTTTTTTAGTCTGCGTCGAGCGCATCCAACCTTATTTGTTTCTTTTCCTCTTTTGTGAGTTTTCTGCCTTTTGTGAGTTGCTTGCTGTCGCCGTGTTTGACGAAGAGCATCAACACGATTGCGATGACGATGCACACTGCGCTGTAAAGGAAGAGATATTGGTTGCCGCCTGCGTCCATGATTGCGCCGCCGATTGCGGGGGTGATTGCTTGTGCGGACATTGTTGCGACATAGTAGTAACCTGTGTATTGTCCCACCGTTTCAGCCGTAGAAAGCTCGGTGACCATCGGGAAGGTGTTGACGTTTGCGATGATAAGTCCGAAACCTGCGATGAGGTAGAACAAGGCAAACAGCACTGCGGGGATTGCCGCGTTGTCGCTCGGATGCACCGCAAAGCAGATGAGCACAAAGGATACGACAGCCATTGCAAAGCCGATCATAATTGACTTTCTTCTGCCGATTTTTGCAGCCATGTAGCCGACGGGGATAAATGCGATTGCGCTTATGCCCATTGAAACACCGGAGATAATCGACGCGACGCCGGCGGAGAGGTTGAGTGATTTTGTGGTGTAAATAGAGAGGTTTGAGGACACTGCGTTATAGCCCATAAACCACATAAAGATCGAAGCGAGGATGAGCGCAAACGATTTGAGTCTGCCTTTTTCGAGGTCGTTCTTTGCGCCCCACCATTCTTTTGGCGAAACGGGTTTCTTTTTGGTGTTTTCAACAACTTGCTTTGCAAAGTCGAGAGTTTCGGGTGCGGTTTCCTCTTTTGCAGTGCCGTTGACAAGTTCTTGCACTTCTCCGTCGGGTTTGCTGTCGAGATTGTACTCGGCGTCGCCTTCGTGAATAAGTTCTTCCGCAAATTTTTCCGCTTCGGGATTTTCGCCGTCGGCAAAGTCGTCGATTTCGTATTCTTTGCAGATTTCCTGACATTTTGCAACCATCTTGCGCTCGTTGACGAGAGCGAGGAACCCTGCAAGGAGCAAGAGCATACCTGCCGCAACAGAACCGAATATTATGACGTAATTTTCAAGACGCTGACCGAACAGCACGACCGTGTAAATCAAAAACGCGATTGCACCGCCGATACCGCCGCAAAGGTTGATGATGGCGTTTGCTTGCGAGCGGAGCGGCTTGGGCGTGACGTCGGGCATAAGCGCGACTGCGGGGGAGCGGAAAGTCGCCATTGCGATAAGCACCAAAAGAAGAATAACCATGTACACGACAAGGCTCTTGATACCCGAACCGTCCGCGGCTTTTGTGCATTTTTCGTTGACCTCGTTGCTTATATAATTGTTCATGCCGGCGGCAACGTACTTTTTGTAAGCGGCGTTGCTGTCAACGATTTCCTGATAGGTTTTGCCGGTGGGAGAAGTTGCGCTCAAATCCTCCACGACTTCGCCGTCATAGTAGTAAGTGGTTGCGCCCAACATATTGAGCACCGCTTTCTTTGACGTCATCTTGCTGTCGTAGCGCAATGCCACAAATTGTTCTCTCGTGATTTTGTTGTTGCCGAGATAGGTCAAATCGCAATAGTTTGCGCTGCCTTCTTTGCCTGCGACCGCGTTGTCGTACCATTCTTCGAGCAACGGTTGCATAAAGGAATCGTCGTTGAGTTGGGATTCGATTTGAGTGGTGAGTTCTTGCGCCTTTGCTTGTTGTTTGAGCGTTGCGACGGGCACGAACACCATAAGTACCACCGCGCATACCGTGCCTATCACGATAAACGGAGTGCGGCGTCCCCATTTTTTGACGAGTTTGCCGTGCGCATTGTCGCTGAGTTTGCCGAACAAGGGGAGCATAAAGAGCGACAAGAGATTGTCAAGGCCCATGATTATACCGCGCGCCCAGCTCGGCAAGCCGTATGCATGCTCCAAAAGGAGAGGAACGACAAAGTCGTATGCCGTCCAGAACAGCATGATGATCGCAAATGCGAAGCCGACCTTAAAGGTCTGCGGATAGTCGAGTTTGAGAGGCGGTCTGCCTTTCTCGTCGAGCACTGGTGCCGGCTTTTCTTTTTTTCTCATAACTTACTCCTATAAAGAGAATATCCATAAATATATACGCACGTGCGCATAATAAAATAGATAAATATATTATAATGTAAAAATGTCGGATTGTAAATACTCAAAAAAGCTCAAAAGTGTGTTTTTTTAAGGAAAATTTAACGTTGCGCACGGCAGAAATCAAATGGGAATAAATCCGTAGCACAGCGTGCCTATCACGGCGGATATGATTATCAACCATATAGGTTGCAGAGTTTTTCCTTTGATTCTGATAAGCGACAGCCCGAAAAGCAATGCGAAAAGGCAAGTGCCTATCGCGTCGAATTGTACGGGTTCGTGCGAAAGTACGCTCGATATGCCCAAAAGCGTTGACAAAACGAAGCCCGCGAAAACGGCAATCAAAAGCCCCGTAACGGTTGAGCGCACGTACACGAACACGCTTTGCACGGCAGGTTTTTTGATGAAATTCGAAAAGGCAAGCGCAATCAGGGTGATGATGACAAGCGAGGGCAAAACCACTCCGAAGGTTGCGCAAATCGCGCCGAGTATGCTTTCTCCTACTCCTGCCGATTGCAGCACCGATACTCCCGTGTAGGTTGCTATGTTGACGGCAAACGGCCCCGGAGTGCTCTCGGAAATTGCAATGAAAGACTGCACTTCGTCAAGCGTAAGCCAACCTTTTTCGACAACCTCCTGACTTATCATGGGGATCATTGCCTGTCCGCCTCCGATGGTGAAAAGTCCTATCTTGAAAAACGTCCAAAAGAGTTGAAGATATATCATTTTTCTTCGTCTCCTTCGTCGGATTTCGTCGGAGTAATCGGGCTGAGAATATTGATTGAATTTTGCAAATCACCGCTTTTATCGTTTAAATCGTGTGGATAAACTGTGTTTTCGCGCACGTATTCGTCTTTTTCGAGGGTGCGGCCTATGCGCTCGTTGTAGTATTCGGGCGTGCCGACGGAGTGCAAAACTTTCTTGTCGTAAATCTGTTTTAGGCGTGCCGCAACGCATGCTATAACGATGGTTGCAAGTATGATATAAATCACCCTTACGTTTGTCAGAAGCACAAGCAAAAACGACGCAATCATAAGCACGTATGACAGCAGATTTTTGCGCATGTCTTTGAAGAACGTGAACACGGCTTTTGCAATCAGCACCAGCACCGCCACTCGTATGCTCTTGAAAAAGTAACCTGCCCAAACGTTGTCCTTGACAAGTTCGATGACGTAGCTGAGAGCGATTATTACGACGAGAGAGGGAATTACGACGCCGATTGTCGCGGCGATACCGCCAAAAATGCCGCAACGCTTTACGCCTATATAAGTTGCGGTGTTTATCGCGATTGGCCCCGGCGTGCTTTCGGCGATGGCGAAAATATCGCTCAATTCGTCGTGAGTTATCCATTGTTGTTTTTTGACGAGTTCCGCTTCGATGAGCGAAAGCATGGCGTATCCTCCGCCAAAGGAAAAAAGACCTATTTTGAAAAATATGCCAAACAGTTTCAACAAATCAAAAAAGTACTGTTTTTTGTTTTTCTTTTCCATAGCTTTGCCCGAAAAAAAGTATATCACTCGTTTGTATGCTTGTAAAGTGTGCAAAACCCTTTGCCAAACGGCAAAGTCGTGTTAAAATATAAATATGATACTTTGCGGATACGAAAAATTTTCAATGGTTGATTTCGACGGCAAAATCGCATGCACCGTGTTTACCGGCGGATGCAATTTCCGCTGTCCGTTTTGCCACAATGCGCCGCTTGTGGTGGGCAATGTCAAATCGCAACAAATAGATTGCGACGAAGTCTTTGATTATCTTCAAAAGAGAAAAGGGCTTGTGGACGCGGTTTGCGTGACGGGCGGCGAGCCTACGCTTCAACCCGATCTATGCGACTTTTTGGCAAAGGTGAGAGATATGGGCTATGCAACGAAGCTCGACACCAACGGACTTCGCCCCGACGTGCTCAAAGAGGTTTTGGACAAAAAACTTGTAGATTTCGTTGCAATGGATGTCAAAAACAGCCCCGAAAAGTATGCGCGCACGGTTGGCGTCAACAACGTGGATATGGGCAAAATCCTCGAAAGCATGCGCCTTTTGAAAGAGAGCGGAGTGGACTACGAGTTCCGCACGACCATAATCAAAGAGTTCCACACCGCCGACGATATGCAAAAAATCGCCTATCTCGTTTCGGGTGCGCCGCGCTATTTCATGCAAAAGTACAACGACAACGATGGCTGCATTGCCCACGGCTACACCCCCGTCGACAAAGCGGACGCCGAAAAGTATATCGAGTACTTTAAGGGGAAGGTCGGCAAGGTGGAATTGCGCGGCTACAAATAAAACTGCGCTATTTGGCGAATAACCGTGTCAACGCCGTTTTGCTCACCCGTCACGTACATTTTGGTACGTTGGGCGGATTTGCAAAAAGGCGTTTCCCTGTTTTTCATCCAAATATCGCAGTTTTATGTTTAGTAATTTGCTTTGTTCTTCAACTCAATATTGCGGTTGAGAATAATGGATAATGTTTTGTATCTTTCACGTTGCGCATCGAATTTATGCAGGTATTCGCCAAATATCGCGGTTTTTTGTTTAGTAACTTGCCTTGTTCTTCATTTTAATATTGCGGTTGAGAAATCACACGTTTTTCAATGTGTGGAGGCGGTTATTTTATGGCGGATGTTTTTACGTTTACAAAACCTTGTTTCGCTTTGCAAAGAGGACATTCGTCCCATGCCTCTTTCGAGGACGCTTCGTATCCGCAACCCGAACAACGCCATGTGGTTGCTTTATCCTTTTTGTAGAGCGTGCCGTTTTTGAGCTGATTGTGCAAATCGTCAAAGATTTTCTTGTGCTGTTTTTCGACGTCGGCAAGCATTTTAAAAGTGTTTGCGACGTCTTCGAAGCCTTCCGAACGCGCGGTTTTTTCAAAGGATTGATACATCTTGATTTCGCTCTCGTGGTCTTCTGCGGCGAGAGCAAAGTTTTCCGTCAGATTCCATTTTTCTTTGAAAGGATAGCCTGCGTTGATTTGAATATTGTCGATTTGGTTTTTGCTTGCCTGCTGAATGAGAGTGTAGAGGAGTCTTGCGTGGTTAAACTCGTTGTACACAACCTTGTCCACGATTTCGGCAAGCGCGTTGTAGCCCTCGTTGCGCGCGCCGTATTCGACAAATTGATAGCGCACGTACGCTTGCGTTTCGCCAACGTACGCACGGGCGAGGTTTTGATAGGTTTTGCTTTCGATAAGTTTCATAGTTGTCTCCTTTTGGTTTTTTGATAATTATTGCAAAAGCGACGAGTTTTTATTCGGTATAAAGGCGGCGAAAAGTCCGTTGTTTCGTTTTTGCCGTCAATTTGTCGCAAAAGGCTTTTAATAATCGCGCGAAAGTGGTATCATCATAAGCGTAAATAAAGTTTTCGCAACATCGTTGCGCAAGGAGTTATATATGAGCGATTGCACTCACGATTGCGGTTCTTGCTCCAAGGACTGCTCGTCAAGAATTACGTTTGAAAAGCAAAATCCGCTTTCCAACGTGAAAAAAGTTATCGGCATTGTCAGCGGAAAGGGCGGCGTAGGCAAATCGTTGGTTACGTCGTTGCTTGCCGTGGGCAAGGCAAGAGAAGGCAAAAACGTTGCTATTTTGGATGCAGACATCACAGGCCCGTCCATTCCTCGCGCGTTCGGCATAAGAGGCACGGTTGAGGGCGACGCCAATGGAATTTATCCGCGTCAAAGCAATATGGGTATCAAAATCGTGTCCTCCAATTTGCTTCTGGACGACGAAACCGATCCTGTTATATGGAGAGGTCCCGTCATTGCCGGCATGGTCAAACAGTTTTGGACGGACGTCGTTTGGGACGACGTGGATTTTATGTTTGTGGACATGCCTCCGGGAACGGGCGATGTGCCGCTTACGGTTTTCCAATCGATAAAACTCGACGGCATCATCATCGTCACTTCGCCGCAAGACCTCGTGTCCATGATAGTTGAAAAAGCCGTAAAAATGGCAAACAAAATGAATATCCGCATCTACGGCGTGGTTGAAAACATGAGCTACATCGTATGCCCCGATTGCGGAAAACGCATCGAGATTTTCGGATCGGACAAGGTTGACAAGGTGGCAAAGGACTTCAACCTCAAAGTACTGGGCAAACTGCCTATGGATCAAAAAGTTGCATTTGCGGTGGACAACGGCGACGTTGAAATTCTGAACACCGACGCACTCAAACCCGCTTTGGACGAAATTGAGAGTTAAATTTGTTTCGAAGACGGAATTGGAGTCGCAAGGCGACGACCGTAGCGAGCGCCGAGCTTTCGTCGCACACAAGCTCCTTTTGCTTCAACCACAACAAGTTGTAGTTGTTCGCCTTGGTTCTTTGTGCTCCTCTTCCCACACGACAAAAACTTCGCTTTCATCTTTGATATGCAAGCACTAGTTCGCTTGTTTTTGTCGTGCGGGAGCCCTTGTGTGCGTAGGACAAGCGACTGCGCCATGTTGTTGCGTAGCCGGCGCACAAAGGACGGTGGCACGGCTTTCAGCCGATTTGTATTGCAAACGCCCCGTATGCCGTTCGTTGCTTGCAACGAACTAGCGATTGCTACGAAGTCAATCGCGTCAGTGTGTCCCCACGCGGAGCGGACGCCGTGGGTTCCCTTTCAAGGGGGAACGGCGGTGTGGGCGCGACGCGTTAAGCAACACATCCAGTGAATGTGTTGTAGCCAAAGTGAACGAGGCGGATTGCTTTGCAAACGCCGAAGTCCAAACACGTGAGGAAGGGGGATATTTTATTTAAGGTAAACTTTGTAATCCCTACTGAAATAGTATTATGACAAGACGTGAATTAGCCGAATCGAACTTTGTTGCAGGATACAGTTGTGCGCAAGCGGTTGTCAAAGCCTTTGCAGACGTCACCGGTTTTGACGGCGAAGCGGCAATGCGCCTTTGCTCGTCTTTCGGCGGCGGCATGGGAAGGCTCAGAGAAGTTTGCGGAGCGGTGAGCGGAATGTTTATCGTCGAAGGGCTTTTGGAGGGCTATTTCGATCCGACCGAACAAGATGCGCAGGCACAAAAAGCAGCGCATTATGCGCGTATTCAAGAACTTGCAAGACGTTTTAAAGAGCGCAACGCATCAATCGTATGTCGTGAGATTCTTGGCGCAAGAGCAAGCACCAATCCCACTCCCGAAGCGCGAACTCCCGAATATTACAAAACGCGTCCGTGCGCAAAAATGTGCGGTGACGCGGCGGAAATCCTTGAAAGCTTCTTAATTGAAAGAAAGTTGATTTGATGACGCAAAACGGTGTTTTTCTGTTGAAAATACCAACATAAAATGTCGATTTTGCAAATAATATACATATGAGCTTTTACGACGTCGTATATGAGCAAGTCAAAAAAATTCCGCACGGCAAGGTTGCAACCTACGGACAAATCGCTTGTCTTTGCGGTTCTCCGAGGGCATCGCGCGCAGTGGGGTATGCTTTGCATTTCAACCCCGATCCAAAGCACGTGCCTTGTTTTAGAGTGGTCAATCGTTTCGGAAGATGCGCTCCTGCATTTGCGTTCGGCGGTGCGGAAGTGCAAGCAAATTTGTTGCGTGCCGACGGTATAGAAGTTGACGAGGACGGTTACGTCGATTTGGCAAAATATCAATGGAATCCCGATCGAGATTGAAACAAAAGCAAAAATTTCGCATCAAAAAAAGCACACTGCGGTGTGCTTTTTTTATATCGTTTTGAAAGTTAATCGTTTGTTTTTCTTGCGTCTTTTTGAGCAAGAAGAAGATTGTATGCGTCGGTTTTGGCTTGCGCCAATGCGTCGTCGAGGGCGGAGCGTGCTTCGCTTAACGCTTTGACCACTTCGGATTGTTCGAGCATGCGTTGTATTGCTTGTTTGTCTTCTTGTGTTGCAGCTATATCGGCGGTTGCTTCATCGCATTTTTCTTGCAGATAGTTTATTGCGTTTTGCACCGCTTGCGAGCTTGTGTAGTCAACGTCGGCGGTGTAGTCGGAGATGAAGTTTTCCAAGTCGAACGAGAAAGACGAGAACGAACCGAGCAACGCTTGCGCTTTTTCGAGGGACGTTTTCACGTGTTCGGCAACCGTCAGAGCAGTTTTGGTTGCCAAAGAATAATCGTCTTTGTCATACGTTGCAAAGTTTGTAAAATCGTTTAGAGCGGTTTGATAGGCTTTGGCAAAATCCGTTCTGTCGTCGCAGTTTCTGTACGACGTGTTGAAAAGGCTGTTGAGTTCGTCTTTGTCAATCACGATTTTGCCATCTTGAATATAGTCTTTCACGAGAGAATTTGCAACGTCAACGGGCAGTGAAGCCATCGCTTCGACGTCGTTTGCCGAGAGTGAGTAGACGGGGTTTGCAATAAGAGCGTTTTGGCAGGAACGGTAGAATTCAAGCGACAGTTTGCTTGCGCTTGCCACTGCCAATTTAGCAGCCGCCAAAGTTTGTTTTGCCACCGGGATACTGCCGATGGGGGATTGCGCGAACGCATCCGCCAGCTTGTTGTAGAAATATTGCACGCACACGGCGTTTTCGATTGTTTGCGTTGCGCTGTCGAAAACGAATTGCGCGCGGTTGGTCGCGTCCTTGTAGGTGTCGTCGAATTTTTGCGTGAGGTCGGATTGCAACTCGTTTGCTTTGGTTATTAGCTCTTGCGTGGTTTTGCTCAACGCCTCGTCCAAAGCAAGTCCGTTTTCGACGGCTTTTTGCACAAGACGATAAGTTGCGACATCGAGATTTTGTATCGCTTGATTTTCGGGATGTTGCGCCTTCAATGTTTCGAGCTCGTTTTCAAGCACGAAGTCGCACGAGTTTGAAATGCGAACGGAAATGGATTCGTCCGCGTTTTCCACGGCGGAAGTGAATTTTTTGCTTATTTTTTCAAAAACGTCGTCGGCTTTTTCGGATACGACCTCGACGGATACGTTGGCATCGTCCTTGACGTAGCCGTAGCGGACGGCGCAAGATGCAATGTTGCCGAGCGCAACGTCAAGTTCCGCACCGACGATTCCGCTTTCTTCAAACAGCAAAACTTTGCCGTCGCGGTTTGCACCGTACGCACTCATGACGACGTCGTTTTGATCGAGCACAAGCTCAACGGACGGATTGACGTCGATGCGCACGAAAGAGGTCGCACGTTGCGGCTCGGAGGTGTGGGGATGACTTGTGTAGATTGAATTGCACGCAACCAAAATCACCGCACAAAGCACGGTGATTGCAAGGCAAAGAGCCAAACAAAATGTGAGCAAGCCTCTTCTTTTCATCCGTTTTTCCTCCCGCAATCCGCAAAAGATAGGAGACTGCAGTCGAGCATAATATCGTTTTCGATATAAATATATACTCTAAATATAAAAAGACAATAAATTTTTCTTAAAGAAATCTAAATTTTTTTCACAAACATTAAAAAATGCGGGCAAATCGGACAAATTGAGCGAAAAATAATATTGAGTTGTTATATTTTTGCGGGTGTGATAAAATAATGGCATGACCAAGCAAGAACTCGACAAATTGATGTTGCGCCTGCAACGAGGCGACGAAAGCGCGTTTGAGGAAATCTACAACGACACCAAACGCGGTCTTTTTGCGTTTATCATGTCGATTTGTCGCAACTATCAGACCGCCGAGGATATGATGCAAACCGCATACATAAGGCTCAGGACGACGATTGCGTCTTACAGAGCCGGCTCGAACGCATACGCTTGGCTATATACGATTGCCAAAAACGCAACGCTCAACGAAATCAACCGCGCAAAGCGCGAGAGTGCAACCGACTCTTTCGAGGACGAAGCAAAATTCGGCACGTACTCCATAGACGAGGAAATGTCCCCCGTCACGAGCGCGATGAACAAAGTGCTCAACGAGGACGAGCGGCAAATCGTCACCTTGCACGCCATATCCGGATTTAAGCATCGAGAGATTGCCGATATGTTGGACAAGCCGCTTGGCACTGTGGTGTGGTCGTACAACAACGCACTTTCAAAACTCAAAAAAGAATTGCAAAAGGAGGACGAAGAATGAAACTCAAAGACATCGAAAAAGGGCTCAAAAGCGAGCAAAATTCTCAACAAGTTCCCGACGTCCTTCAACGCGCAAAAAAAGCACCGATAAACAGACTGCTTGACGGACAAACTCCGCTCAAAGCGTTTGACAAACAAACGGCGGTGCGCCTTCTTTGGTGTGCGATGCTTTTGCTTGTCACGGCGGTGTTTGCCATAGGCGCAATCGCCCTGATTCCGAAAGGAGAGCGAGAACAAGTCGAACTTTGCTACGTCAATATAAGGATTGAATCGGATGGCGAAATCACAACTTACGGCATGGTTGTCGAGGATTGCGAAACGGTTGCGGTTTTTGTGCTTGAAAAGCAAAACGCAGAGGTCGTCGCACGCGACATGCAAAAGAAGGGCGATTACGTTGAAAATGCAATAAACGACGTTTATCAAGCAAAAAGTGGCGATAAAGTGTTGATTTGCGTGCTTTGTGACAATGACGCCGGCGTCTTGTCAACGCTTGTGGCAAGCGTTTTCGAGGGGAAGGGAATCGACGTAAAATCCACTGCCGATACGTCGCAAGCACGTGCCGATTTGAAGGCGTTTGTCGGCAACGCAGAGGCAAACGATATAGATACGCTCATTGACGAATATCTTGCAAAATTTTGACAATTCAAGCAATCGACAAACAAAAAAAACGATATTAAAAATCGACGATAATTTAAAGTTTTCGTCGATTTTTTCGTTTAAAAACGCTTAAATAGCGCGGCAAGGCAAAATAAAGTTGAAAAATAAGGATAAGACGTGTATAATAGTTTCATAAAATCTATTCATACTACGAAATGTGCGCCCGTGCGCACGCAAGGTGATTATGAAAAAAGCACTAATGATTTTTTGCATCGTACTCGTTGCCGTGCTCGCATGCTCGGTGTTTGTGGCGTGCAATCCGCAAGTCAATCCCGGCGAGGACAACAACGGACACAATCAGTACGAGCAAGCAAAATATACCGTCACTTTCAACGTGAACAGCAACGATTTTAAGCTCACCAACAACGTCGTGAAAAACGTTTTGGCAGGCACTTCGGTCGATGCTCCGAAGAATGCCGACGGCTCTAAAATCGTTCCGCTCAAAACGGGTTATACGTTCAAGTATTGGTCTGCGGACGGCACGAACGAATTTATATTCGGTCAAACTCCCATTGTCAAAAACACCACTATAACCGCAATTTACACCAACAACACATACGAACTTACTCCGCACATTGACAAAAAGGTTGTCGCAACAAAGGGCGAGGACGGAGAATACGTCTATTCCGTCGAAGATTTCGCAACCGGCGCAACCCTTGCAAGCGATACGAAACTTGTCGTAACCTACAACGTCAAGAGCGAAAATCTCGATTGCCCCACGGCAGCGGACGGCGACGAGTTTATGTTCTGGTTCTACTTTGACAAGAACGGCAAACCCGTGCGTTTGACCACGTTTGCAACCTCGTCTACGGCGGCGGTCAAAACCGAAAACACCTGGCTTTTGACAAAATCGGTGGACGTGTACGCAATGTTCAAATCCACTCTTCCCAAGGTTGAAGTGCAATACGTAGATTCTCTTTCGGACAGCTCGTATCAGACGAGATTCTATCCCGTCACCGAAAGCATCGCGCAAACGGAATCCGACGATATAGTTGCAAACCACACCTCGAAAGCGGGTTATAAGTTTGCAAAATGGTTCTATCGACAAACGGTTACCGTTGACGACAAGGAAACCGTCGTCGACAAAGACTTTACTTTCAAAACCGACGATACGACGGGCACTACGCTTTATTCTGCATGCGGACTCAAAGATTATTTCACGCCCGCAACGATAAAGATGTACGCAAAATGGACGAAGCAAATTTCAATCGCGTCGGTTGACGATTTCAGACTTTATCACGATTTGCTCCGCAAGGAAAATCCCACCGAGGCAGAGCAAAAGGACATAAACGAACTTTTGGAAGCGGACGTCAAAATTTCGTCGATAGATTTCGGCGCAAATGTATTTGAACCGCTTTTTGACGAAAACCACGTGTTCAGCGGCACGATCGACGGCGCAACTTACGGCGAAAACGATCAGATCACCGCAATAGCAGAACTCATAGGCGGCACGTTCGGCAACGCAAAACACGCTTCCGTTTTCGGTTACGTGTCGGGTACGATTGAAAATATCGCGCTTGAAAACGTCAAGTTGAAAGTGGAAAAGAACGCAGATGGCAAGTTTGAAAACGTCGTGTATATCGGCTTTGTCGCAAGCGTGCTTACCGGTCAAATCGAAAACTGCTCGGTAAAATCCACTCCGCAAATTTTCGGTGAAAAACTCGAAGGTCAAGACTGGACGAATTTAGGCATGAAAGCCGTTTATTTCGGAGGTATTGCGGCAAAGGTCGAAGGCAACAACGCCGTGCAAGACACGGGTATGGTGCGCAATTGCGACGTTGATTTCACAGCGAGCTTTGCGTGCGAATCCTTGCTTTTCGGCGGCATTTGCGGCGCGGGCAACTCATCGAGCGTGCTCTCTTCAAACACCGTCAAAGTCACTCTTTCGGACGTGTATTGCGCAGATGACGCTCAATCTTCAAACGGCAGATCCTTTGTGAAGATCGGCGGTATCACCGCAACCAACGGCGGTAGGATTTCAAAGAGCGACGCCACTATCGGCGTGGCAAGTCTCACAAGTCTTGACGAGGCGTATTTCGGCGGCGTATGCGCAGACAATTCGGGCAGCGTCATCACCACCAAGGCGGACGCAACCTTGAACGCAACCGTCGGCGGAGCAATCTCTCAAATCGTGTGCATAGGCGGTATAATAGGCAGAAACGAGGGTTATGTTTACAACAGCTATTGTCTGGTTGACGTCAAAGTCGTCGCTCAAAAGGCAAACGGCATTGTCGCGGTAGGCGGCATCGTCGGCAGCAATTTCAGCGACAAGACGGATTCCAGCTCCACAACGACGTCGGGTATCGGAGCAATCAATTCAACCTATGCCGTCGGCTCTATAAACGTCAGTGCAACCGCCGAAAAGGTTGAACTTTACGTGGGCGGCATTGCAGGCAGAAACTCTCAAAGCAAAATCGCAAATTGCTTCGTCGTCACCGACATCGCAGTCAAAAACGCTCAAAGCGGAACGAGCAACGTCGGTCGTACATTCGGCAAGCACGAGAAGAAAGCGTCCTTTGCAACCGCAACCGTGCATTATGCAAAAGACAGGACTTTCACGCTCAACGACAGCGCGGACTTCGAGTACGCCGAAAATATGCAAGGCAACGGGCGCGTCTCATCCGACTTTAAGTCCGACGCAATCCTCAAAGACAAAAACCTTCTTCTCTTCGACAGCGAAGTCTGGAACGTCGTCGACGGCGAATATCCCACGCTCAAATAAGAGAGGATTTATAACGTTCGCATGACGATTTTGTCGCATACGATATTAAGCGCGCGCCCGTGGGCGCGCGTTTTTTCGCACTAAATAAATATTATCTTATAATTTTTAGTAAACAATAATTTGTGCAAATACGGTCTGTTTTCGGCGTTATTTGTCGCATACGTTCCCCATGCGGCTATTCGACGGTATTGACAAGCGGACGATGTGATAATATAATTTAGCAAATTCGGTTGCCGTAAAGACTAAGCGTCAACGCACCGATTGGAGAATGAATATGCAAAATATCATTGAAATCAACAATTTGGACAAGAGTTTTCAAGACGTCCACGCGGTCAACGATTTGTCGCTGCGCGTCAAAGAGGGCGAATTGTTTGCGTTTTTGGGTGTAAACGGCGCAGGCAAATCCACGACGATATCCATCATGTGCGGTATGCTTGCAAAAGATGGAGGCAAGGTGTTTATCGACGGCAAGGACGTTGACAAGGACATGCGCGAGATTACCAAAGAGTTGGGCGTCGTGTTTCAAAACACCGTGCTTGACGCAAAACTGTCCGTCAAAGACAATTTGACGTCGAGAGCCGCGCTTTACGGCATCACCGGCAAAGAGGCAAAACAAAGGATTGCACATCTTGCCGAACTTCTTGAATTTAAGGATATACTCAACCGCACTTTCGGCAAACTTTCGGGCGGACAAAAGAGAAGAGTGGACGTTGCGCGCGCACTGCTCAACAATCCCAAAATTCTCATTTTGGACGAGCCTACGACGGGACTCGATCCCGAAGCGAGAAAGGCTCTTTGGAGCGTAGTGACGTCTTTGCGCAAAAATCAAAATATGACGGTGTTTTTGACGACGCACTATATGGAAGAGGCGGCGGACGCTGATTACGTCGTGATTTTGGACAGCGGCAAAATCTCCGCCGAAGGCACTCCGCTCGAACTCAAAAACAATTATACCGGGGACTTTGTCACCATATACAATGTTGACGAGGACAAAATAAAGGCACTCGGTTTGCCTTACGAAAATATAAGGGACGCCGTCAGAATTGCGGTTAAGAACACGGAAGAGGCGCGCGATTTGATAGTCAAACATCCTGATTTATTCACGGATTTCGAAATAACCAAAGGCAAAATGGACGACGTATTTCTTGCGGTCACCGGCAAGAAACTCGAAGGAGGCGCGCAATGAAAACGTTTTTTGCACTCACCAAGCGCAATATCAAGGTGTTTTTCAAGGACAAAGGAATGTTTTTCACCTCGCTCATCACGCCGGTGATACTTCTCGTTTTGTACGTTACGTTCCTTGCAAAAGTTTATAGAGATTCGTTTGCGTCAGCGCTTCCCGACGGCATGAGCGTGCCCGAAAAACTCGTAAACGGCATGGTTGCCGGCGAACTCGTTACGTCGCTGTTGGCGGTGAGTTGCGTGACGGTGGCGTTTTGCTCCAATCTTTTGATGGTTATGGACAAAATTTCGGGCGCAAGAAAAGATTTTCTCATTTCGCCCACAAGGAAGTCCACGATCGCGGCGGCGTATTTTTCGGGTTCGCTCCTTACGACGCTTATCGTCACTTACGTTGCCACGGCGGCGTGCCTTGTGTACGTTGCGGTGCAAGGTTGGTATTTGTCGGCGGGCGACGTGTTCCTTTTGCTCGTGGACGTATTTTTGCTCACGTCTTTCGGCACTGCTCTTTCAAGCGTCGTCAACGTGTTTTTGAAAACGCAAGGTCAGGCGTCCGGCGTAGGCACGATCGTATCGGCAGGCTACGGCTTTATTTGCGGCGCGTATATGCCCATAGCGTCTTTCGGCAAGGGGCTTCAAAACTTCATTTCGCTGCTTCCCGGCACGTACGGCACGGCTCTTATGCGAAATCACGCATTGAGAGGCGTGTACGAAGAGATGTCGTCGCAAGGTTTTCCAAGCGAGGTCGTGGAGGCAATCAAGGACAGCGTCGATTGCAATATCTATTTCTTCGGCGACAAGGTGAGCGAGGGCGCAATGTACGGAGTGCTTGTTGGGGCAATCGTAGTGCTCGTTGCGGCGTACGTGCTTATCAACTATCTTACGAGCAAATCGCATCGCTCAATCGAGGCTATCGCAAGAAAAACCAAAAGAAAAAGCAACAAAGATTAACAAAAAAACCGCGTAAAAATGTTGAAAAACGAGCGTTGGAAGCATAAAAATTCAATGCAAAAACAGCAAAAATCGAGCAAAAAATGCACGGATATTTTGCGGAGTTAAACGTAAAGGATAAGAATTATGAATATAGAAGTGGACATAACGGGCGTCGTCTTAAAGACGGAAAGGCTTGTTTTGAGAGAATGGAAAGAGAGTGATTTGCAAGACTTTTTCGAGTATTGCTCGGTGGAAGGCGTCGGAGAGATGGCAGGTTGGGCTCCTCATGAAAACATCGAAAAATCAAAGCAAATTCTCGATTTGTTTATAAAAGAGAAAAAGACTTTTTGCATAGAACTTGAAGGCAAGGCTATCGGCTCGGTGGGAATAGAAAAGTACAACGAGAAAGAGTTTCCCGAATACGACAACCTCAAAGGCAGAGAGGTCGGCTTCGTGCTGTCAAAGGACTATTGGGGCAGAGGCATTATGCCCGAGGCAGTGAAAGGCGTGCTTGCGTATTGTTTCGACACTTTGGGCTGCGATTTCGTCGCGTGCGGACACTTCGAGTGGAACGGACAGAGCAGGCGCGTGCAAGAGAAGTGCGGATTTCATTACGTGAAAACAATCGACTATACCACGCGTATGGGCACTCACGAAAAAAGCATGGAAAACGTCTTGTTCAAAGACGAGTTTGAAAAGCGAAGACGAGCGTAAAGATAAAAAACGACAATAAAAAACGATGGCAAAAACCATCGTTTTTTCATACTTTTTCAAGCGTTTTTTTGTGTTATTTCACCAGATTTTCCATGTATGCGAGATATGCTTCGGCTTTTTCGGTGGCGGCGGATTGAGAGGTTTTGCTCGTTGCGACGTAGAATTTCAATTTCGGTTCTGTGCCGCTGGGGCGCACGCAAATCCAATCTCCGTTTTCAAGGTGAAGTTTGAAAGCGTTTGTCTTGGGAAGGTCGATATTTTCGACCGTTCCGTCCGCATAAGTCTTTTTGCCGAGCACGAAATCGCTTTGCGCAAGCACCTTTGTGCCGTCTATGCAATCGAAGGCGGTCGAGCGAATTTCGCTCATGATGTTTGCCATTTTTTGCATGCCGTCAAGTCCGCCGAACGTGATAGAGCGAGCTTTTTCGACGTAGTAACCAAACTCTTTGTAGAGGTCTTGCAGCACGTCGTAAATGCGTTTGCCCACGGAGTCGAAATAGCAAATCATCTCTGCAAACGTCATGCTTGCAACGACTGCGTCCTTATCTCTTGCATGCGTACCCACAAGCGAGCCGTAGCTTTCTTCGAAGCCGAAGAGATAGGTATATTCTCCGCTTTGTTCCCACTCTTTGATTTTTTCGCCGATAAACTTAAAGCCGGTGAGAACGTCGAAGGTGGCAACGCCGTAGCTTGTTGCAAGCGCGCGCGCAAGTTCGGTGGTGACGATTGTTTTGACAAGCGCGCCGTTTTTGGGAAGAGTGCCCGTTTCTTTTTTGCGCAGGAATATGTAGTTTGCAAGCAAAACGCCGATTTGGTTGCCGTTGAGCAGCACGAATTTGCCCTCGTCGTTTCGTATTGCGATGCCCATTCTGTCTGCGTCGGGGTCTGTGCCGATGACGACGTCGCTTCCGATTTTGTCGGCAAGTTCGACTCCCAGGCGCAACGTATCCGCCTCTTCGGGATTGGGTACGCGCACGGTTGAAAACTCGGTGTCGGGAAGAGCCTGCTCTTTGACGACGTTGACGGTGATGCCCATTCTTGAAAGAATCGTTGTGACGGGCATATAGCCGCTGCCGTGAACGGGAGTGTAGACGATTTTGACGTTTTTGCCGTATTTTTTAACCGCTTCGGGCGAGAGCGAAAGTTTGCTTATCGTGTCGAAATACGCATTGTCCACGCTCTTGCCGATTACGGTGATATAGGGGTGAACTTTTTGATTGTCAAGCCCTTTGATATTGTCTGCCGTCAAATCGACCTCGGCTTCGCAAATGCCAAAATACGGGGTTTTATCTATAAATTCGACCACTTTATCCGTCGATTCGGGCGACATCTGCGCTCCGTCCTCGCCGTAAACTTTGTATCCGTTGTAGATTTTTGGGTTGTGCGACGCAGTTATCATAACGCCTGCAATCGCGTTGAGACGGCGTATTGCAAACGAGCACATCGGGACGGGATGCACCGTGTCGAAAAGGTAGGTGTTGATATTGTTTTTGGCAAGCACCTTTGCGACCTCGATTGAAAATTCGCTTGAAAAACGGCGCGTGTCGTAGGATATGACGACGCCTCTTTGCATCGCTTCTTCGCCAAGCGTCTTTATGTATTCGGCAAGACCTTTGGTTGCGCGTCTTACGGTGAAAACGTTCATTCTGTTCGTTCCAAGGTCAAGCACACCGCGCATGCCTGCCGTGCCGAATTGCAAGGGACAGAAAAACATTTCTTTTTTCTCTTCTTCGTTGAGAGCGCGAAGGCGAGCTTTTTCGTCTTGCGAAAGCTCGTCGCTTTGAAGCCATTGCTCGAAATTTTTCTCGTAATCCATATTGAAAGCTCCTATTTTGATGAGCAAATTATACCGCTATTATGGCGTTCGTGTCAACGGTGATGTTTTCGTTCCTCTCAAAATAATACGTTTTTGCGGCGAGTAATTGTCCGAGCGTATAAGCACGGATTTTGCGAGTTTGCCGTTCTGATAGTAGTCCAGATACCCTTGCGATTTTAACCCTTCTTTGCCGTAGGTGTCCACGACTTCCTTGCCCGTTTCCAAAGTTTCGTCGTCGCGGTATTCCACTTCGAAAGGAATCGCGCCTATCGTCATAGACCTGCGTTTAATCTCGAATTTGCCCACTCCGTAGATTTCCGCACGCAAATATTTTCCGTTTGCGCTCATGCGTATCGTTATCGGCGCGCACAGCGTGTTGACGAACCGCAAATCGCTTGCCGCAGACACCATAGCGTCGAACGAGGGCGCAACGTAGCTCACCGGCAGAGAGTGCGCTCTCACGCAAGTTATTGCAAGGTTTGCAAGCAATGCGCAGTTGTAAAGAGTGCTTGACACTTGACAAACTCCGCCGCCCACGCCTTCGACAAAATCACCGTTTTGAATGACGTACGCGGTTTTAAATCCGTTTTCGACGGTGCGCCTGCCCACGATGTCGTTGAAAGAGAACTCGTCCTCGGGATATAGCACCAGCCCGTCGATTTTGCGCGCGGCAAGGGCGATATTGTCTTTTCTGTTTTGTTTGCTGTCGCCGTAGTAGGTGGAAAAGTGCGCAATCAGACGATACGCTTCCGTTTCGTCATCGATGGCAAAAACTTTTTCGGACATGTTCGCTCCTCCCGCAACAATGATAATCGTAAGCGCGAGAAAAAGTGCCGATAGGGGCAATATCCCGCGTTTTATGCATATCGTTTTCATGCTTATAGTATGTGAGGATATGAAAAAACGAAACACAGAGCAAACAAATTTTGTCGTAATAGTTGTTTTAGTGTTTTTATATAGTGTATAATGGGCGGCGAGAGAGAATAAAAATGAATACTTTAATTTTGGTTTTGTCGCTGGTTGCGGGCATTGTAGGCACGGGACTTGGCGGCGTTATAGGCGTGTTGCTCAAAAACAAGGGCAACAAGATTATGGGCAGAGTGTTGAGCTTTGCGGGTGGCGTTATGGTTGGCGTCGTCACTTTCGAGATGCTTCCCGAAGCAATCGAGTATTCGAAAATCGAAAACGCGTTCGAGCAATCGGGCATACTTATCGCCGTTGCTGCGCTTGCGGTGGGCATGCTCGTCATTTTCGGCTTAAACAAACTTTTGGACGTCATCGAAAACATGCGCGATACGCACAGAAGCATCGAGGAGTTGCATCACGAAACGAAAGTTATCGAGGCAAACGACGCTCTCAACGCCGATGCGGTTGCGACGGTGAAAACGCAGGAAGTGGACAAAAAATCTTTGTTGAAAGCAGGCATAATCATGCTTTTGGCAATTGCGCTTCACAATCTTCCCGAGGGTATGGCAATCGGCGCAACGGGCGCAAGCGACACTCAAACTGGCATACTTATCGCAATCATCATCGCAGTGCACAATATTCCAGAAGGCATGGCAATTTCCGCTCCGCTCGCAAGCGGCGGCGTAAAAGGTTGGAAAACGATTTTGCTCACCGCTCTTGCCGGCGCGGCAACCGTTTTGGGAGCAGTGATAGGTCTTGCCGTCGGCGGAATAAGCAAACTCGCAAGCGGCATTTGTATGGGGCTTGCGGGCGGCGCGATGCTTTACGTGACGTTCTGCGAAATTTTGCCGCAATCCATACTTATGGAAGAGGGCAGAGTGCCTGCCGTAAGCATGCTTGTGGGTATAATTTGCTCTATGATTTTCGTTTTTGCGTTTTAAGAAAAAATTTCTTTTAAAAATCGACGAATAAGCGGCAAAGTCGTGTTACAATTCAGTCGATGAAAAGCATAGCGACAAAAAGCGGAATATCGAAATATTTGACCTCGCCGTTCGACGTCGAGGTTTTTGATACTATGAAATCCTCGAATCTCACCGCAAAGGACGAAATCAAGCGCACGGGTCGCACGAATTTCGTCATAGTCGCAAGAGAGCAAACGGGGGGAAGAGGACGCTTCGAACGCAAGTTTTTTTCGCCGAAAGATTGCGGTGCGTATTTCAGTGCGGTGATTACGCCAAAGAGCGAACAAACGGAATATATCACTCCGCTTTGTGCCGTTGCAACCGCCAACGCAATTCGCCGAGTGTGCGACAAGGACGCAAAAATCAAGTGGGTGAACGACGTTTACGTCGGCTCGAAAAAATGCGTCGGGATTCTTTGCGAGGCGGTCGCGAGCAGGAATTCGGCAAATATCGACAGAATCGTCATGGGAATAGGCATAAACCTTTTCAAGCCCGACGGAGATTTCGACGACGAAATCAAAAACATTGCGGGATTTGTCGGCGAAGGCGTCGAGGACGTAAGCAACAAAATTATCGCTCAAACGCTGAACAATATTTGGGATTTGCTTGAAAATTTCGATAAGCACGAGATTTGCAAGCAGTATAAAAATCTCTCGATGCTCATAGGCAAGCAAGTTTCGGTGTGCAGAGTGGAAAGACAAGACGAAACTGCAACAGTTTGCGACATAGACGAAAGATGCAGGCTTGTCGTTGAATACGAGGACGGGAAAATAGAGAATCTGGACGGTGGAGAGGTGCGTATAAAATGGTAAAATCTCAAAACGGAATTGCAGAATCAAACAAAAAAGCGGTGTCAAGAACTTTGCGCCTTGTGCGTATCGCAATTTTCGTCGCGCTCATAATAGTAGGGGCGTTCGTCAAATTTCCCATAGGCATCGTGCCCGTATCCATGCAGTTTGCGTTTTGCATGTTCGCATCTCTCATGCTCGGCGGATTGGATTCCTTTATCTGCGTTGCGATATACATCGTAATGGGACTTATCGGTATCCCCGTGTTTTCCGCGGGCGGCGGCTTTGCCTACGTTTTGCAACCCACTTTCGGCTATATTCTCGGCTTTTTGATTGCCGCTCCCGTCGGCGGATTTATCGCAAGAGGTTTCAAAAACGACGCGAAACTCAATATTTTCCGCTTGCTTGCGGGTGCGTTTTGTTCGCTTGCAATCGTCTATACCGTCGGCGTTATGTATATGTATCTAATGCTCAATTTTTACGTCGGTACGGCAATGTCCATGTCAAAGGCATGGATGGCGGGGTGTGCGGTGTTTTTGCCCACCGATTGCAGTTGGTGCGTCGTGGGCGCACTCGTGACTTACGGTGTGCTCAGAAGATATAATCCGCAAATCACGGTGTCCAAAAAAATGCATTCCGAGCCTTACGTCAGAGAAATCGACTGATTATTTTTGCTTTTTTTGAGCTTTTTGCGTATTGTATTCGCGCGATAAATATGCTAAAATATTTATACAATAATATTTACGGGAGCAAATTATGCAAAACGAAATCACAAAACCCACAGATCTTTTGAATCAAGACGGCAATATCGCCGAGCCGGGATTTGCCAAAAAGATGCTTTATAATTACAACCGCGAAAACATAACGGCAAAGAAAACCCGTCTTAAAGAGTGGGATTACTATTACATTTCAAACAAAGAGTTCGCGCTCTGCCTTACCATCAGCGATATGGGATTCGTCGGCGCGTTGAGCCTTACGGTTATGGACTTCGTAACTCCCGCTCAATTTACAAATTCCGCAATATGCCTCTTCCCGATGGGCAAGTTCAATATGCCAAGAACGAGCGAAAAGGGCGACTGCTCCTGGAAAATCGGCAAAGTGGAAATGAAATTTGAAAACGACGGCGAAAAACGTCACCTCACGGGCGTTTATCCCAATGCAGACAAGTTCGGTACGGACGTCAAGTGGGATATCGTCATCTCCGAAGTCCCCGAAGAGAGCATGGTTATCGCAACTCCCTTCAACAAAAAAGGACATTTCTATTTCAACCAAAAAATCAACTGCATGAAGGCGGAAGGAAGCTTCTTCCTCGGCGACAAAGAATGTAAGTTCGACGGCGCGGACAGCCTTGCAACGCTTGACTGGGGACGCGGCGTCTGGACGTACGACAACACTTGGTACTGGGGTAGCTTGCAAACGCGCCTCAAAGACGGCTCTACGTTCGGCTGGAACATCGGCTACGGCTTCGGAGACACCACCGCCGCAAGCGAAGATATGTTCTTCTACAACGGCAAGTCCCACAAAATCGGCCGCACCGAGTTTATCATCCCCGGCGATAAAGAGGGTGAACCTCGCTATATGGAGGACTGGAAATTCGTCTCCGACGACGGACGTCTCGATTGCACTTTCCATCCTCTCATCGACCGTTACGAGCCGTTCGATCTCAAAGTCATGTGCATGATCCCTCACCAAGTTTTCGGCTATATCTCCGGCAAATGTGTCCTTGACGACGGCACCGTGATTGAGCTTGAGGATGAGCTGGGGTTTGCAGAGAAAGTTCACAACAAATGGTAAAAAGTCGCTCGGTCGTCATTGCGGTCAAGGCAATCGTCCTAAATGTCATTTCGAGGAGTGAAGCGATGTGGGAATTCCATCAATAGAAACAAAAAACTATTTGACGATTGCCACAAACCGCATTAGCCCTCGCGCCTACTATCGCGCAGAAAATCTTTGCTATCAAAATAAGAGTGACAAAAAATCAAACCACAATTTCGCAAGATTGTCTGCTTGATTGAAAGAACGGTGGGACACCCACACCCGAATTGCTCGTGTAGTGAATAACAAACGTTAGAATTATAATAGGCGGAAATATATATGAATTACAACGGTGAAGGCGTGCACGCGCTCGTGTGCGCAGTGGAGGATTTGACCAACTCCAATCTCATTTTTGTTGACAGAAAGCTCAAACCCGTGTTGAAGTGTTTGGCGTACTATCCCGAGTTCCGCTCGGTGCTTTCAAAATGCAATCAAGGTTTCGACTACGACGCGGAAAAGAAAAAAGCATGCGCAAAGCTCGGCGACAGCGACGTTTTCAGACTTCCCAAAAATCCGAAAACGCTGGTTGCGCTCGTGTCGAATATGCTTGTGGAATTCGATGCGGACGGCATGGATATAGTGGGTTTTTCGGCAAAGTATTTCCCCGAAGAGACAAAGCAAGCCTGCTTCGAACAGTTTTGTTCGAGAGTGGTCGAGCCGTTTAAACTCGCGCTCGTGTCCCTTGTCGTTGACGGAGTGGAGGAAGAGCCGCAAGCGGTTGAACGCACGGTGGAATTTGCGTCCAGCGGACTTCATCAACAAACCGAATATCTTATCGTTGCAATGTACAACAATTTGCAAGAGGCGGCAATGGAAGAAGAGGAAAGAGCAGAGTTTATGGTTATGCTCGAAGGCTTTGCCGCCGCTCTCGACACGCGCGACTCGCTTATGATAAAAGCGGTTTGGACGGGACTTAAAAAAGCGCTCAACGCCAAAAAGCTTTGTCAAAAAGAAGTTGAAAAGACAAACGACGTGCTTCGTTTGTATCTTGTGACAAAATAATACGATTTGACAAAAAACGGGGGTTTATCTTTGAAAAAACGAAAGATAAACCCCTTGTTTTTAAATAAGGGGGAATTATGAAAGCAAACAAGATTATCGTTGCATGCGTCTTGGCAGGCGCAATTTTGTTCTCGTGCTTTGCACTGGTGTCATGTGGCGACAAAAACGAAAAAAACGACAAAGCAATCGTTTACGTCACCGCGCTTTTCGGAGGCGGACTTTACGACACTCAAAAGAACGAAGCGGTGTGGGAGCCTTTCAAAACCGAGATCGACGCCATAAAGGTTATGAAAGGCGAGATGGAAATGAAAGAAATCGTTGCGCATTTCAAAGACGAATTTTCGGATATATTAAAACTGGTGGGAAGTGCCGTAAGTTACAAAGAAGGATCTCTTCTTTGGAATCTCACTTTGGACAACGAGGGCAATTCTTACAATCCCAATATCGCTCCAGCAAACGGTTTGCCCAAGGATGCGAGCGGCAACGTAATGGACGTGAGTTACGGCGCATTCGGAATTTACAAAAACTTTGTTGACAACATTGCCGAAAAATATTCGAACCGCTACGACGTTTTGATCTACAATCAGGACTGGCGTATGTCACCCGCAAAGAGTGCGGCGGAGCTTGAAAACTTCATCGAACGCAACGGCTATAAAGAAGTGATATTTATGTCGCACAGCATGGGCGCACCCGTGGTGAACAACTATCTTGCAAGAAGCGAAGCGAATCGCAACAAAGTCAAGTTGTATATGGGTTTTGCGCCGGCAACTCTCGGCTCGTTCGACGCTCTTGCCGCAATGGCTTGCCCCGACGTGTACGTTGACAATTTTCTCGGCGGCATGGATTTGAGCGGATTGCCCGTGGACGTATATGCAATCGTTGACAGCGTCGTCAACGGCAAGCTCGGCGATTTCTTCCGCAACAATCAAGGACTTATGTCCCTTGTCCCGTCGTGGCAACTTATAAGCTCCGACCAATATGACGACGACAATCCGGCAATCACCGTCGACGGACAGGCAATCACAACGAAAGAAGAACTTTACGACCTCTACAAGTCGATGCGTTGGGCAAAATATCTCGTTCCGCGCACGAAACAGGAAATCAAGGATTCCGATGACGGCGCGGATTACGCAAGAGTTTTGGCAACCGACGGACAACCTGCCGACAAGGACGGGTATAGGCTCAAAGATTTTGCCGCAAACCTCGACGAATATTTCGACAACATGTTTATAAACGGCAAAATCGCAAGCGAAAGCATAGAAAATTCCTATTATTTCCTCGGCACAGGCGGCGCAAGCACCATTACCAATCTTGAACTTACCACAGTCAAAGACGAGAACGGCAATATAGTATATGACGATTACGGCTGTGTGAAGTACAATTACAAACTTGTCACCGCGGGCGGTGCGCAAAGCAAGTGGGGCGACGGAACAGTGCCGTATTACAGTTCTATCGGAGGAAATACCGCAACGCCCGAATATATCGCAGCCCTCGGTGACAGGCTCATCGAACTTGCCGGTGAAAATCACGGTATGGTGGGCGTAGATTGGGATTTGCTTGGGCCGCATGTGATGAATTTGCTTGAAAAACACGCCTAAAACCGCCAGATTGAGCGAATAAACGTGTTAATAGCACTCCGTGATAAAAATCGCGGAGTGCTTTTTCGTCCTCTGCAAGAGGGGAGGGGATATACTTTTATTGCAATGTTCCCCTTTCCTCAGGTGTTTTCCCCCTCGCCGTTCCCCCTTAAAAGGGAACCCACGGTGACCGCGTAGCGGGGGACAACACTCAACGCTCGCATAGATAGGGACATTTCACTTATTATGCCACCGTCCTTTATGCGCCGGCTACGCAACAACATGGCGCAGTCGGACGGTACAACCGTCAAGCTCGGTGTTCGCTACGGTCGTCGCCTTGCGACTCCAATTCCGTCTTCCAATGAGCAAATACCGTGTATAAGAACGCCCTGAATGAGTGTTCGTTTATCTGCTTGCGTGCAAAGCACGCAAAACAGCAAGCAGATAATTTGGCGGAACTGCGGCGGGAGTTTTTGTCCGTGTATGAACTGATAGCATAAATTCTCTGCGCGGTAGGAATGTAAAAAACAAGGCAAACAAAAGGAAGACGCACAAAATTGCGCGTCTTCCGTCAAATTGCCTTGTTTTTTACATGTGTGTCGTCTTATCTTCTCCGATGCCGATCATGCCGTCGACGACATACTTTTTGCCGTTGGTGTCGGTGACGTAGCCGCTGATCTTGCCGTAGGGAAGCGCATAGTAGCAAAGCAAGGGAATGGGCATATAGAACACTTGATCGATCTCGAACTTTATGTCCACGATGCCTTTGCCCGCTTCGTCCTTGATATACCACGTTTTTGCTTTTTTCTTGCCTTTCTCGTGAGTGAATACGACGGGCGGCATGGGGAAGGACTCGTTGTCAACCCAAATGACGTTTTCGTTGTATTGGTGTTGGTCGACGGATTGATTGCGAGTGAGGTTAAACGCAAAATATTTTTTCACGCCGTCATCGTCGATTTGTCCCATTGTGGTGAGCCAATCGTAGTGTGCGTTGAAAGGATAATAGCCTTTGTGGTCGTCGATGATACCAACGGAGCGTTCGTTTGTGGTGTACACTTTGCCGTTGAGGGTTATCGTGCCGCTTGCCTTGAAGAAATCCTTTTCGCTGTACAAAGCGTTTCTGAACGAGCCGTCCTTGTTTCTTGCAAGGGGCATAACCCCGTTGGCAAGAGGGGAAATACGTTCAAAGCGAATATCGATTGTAAATTCGCCGTTTTTGCCTTTCGTAAAACCTTTTGCGCGCGCTTTGCCGTGGAGGAAATCGTTTTCGATTTTATACTCGCTGGTTTTCGTCTTGCAATAGCAACAGTCGTCCACGAGTTGAGATGCCACGTGCGCCTTTTTCTTGGGGACGAGATTTCGCCAGCTGTAAATTTTGTTTTCCTTTTTGTCGTACCAAACGAAGATGGAGAAGCCCATCGGACCGGTGCTGTACACCGCACTGATGAGCGCGCCTTCGTCCATATGAACTTCAAACGCCTCCCATTCGACAAGTCTTGACGGCTTCATAAAATCGGGCATTTTGTTTCCGCACGGCTTTACCGCGTCAAGAAGATTGAGATTTTTGAAAGGCGCGTCGAAAGTGCCGAAATGCACTTTGCCGTTTTCCACGATAGAATCGGGGGTGGGGGCAGGCATACGCGTCGAACTGATGTAGTCGGGTAAATTGCTCATTTTTTTTCTCCCTTAGTATAGTATTCAAATTGTAACACAATAGTTTTTGGCTTGCAAGATGCCTGCACGATTTTTTTGCACAATCGTACGATATTTTTTTATAAAATGCTACTATTTAGACAAAACGTATCATATTTCATCACGTTGTTGTCAACAAAAATCGGCAGCAGGGCTGTTTCGGGCTTTTGAAAGTGCGGCGAAATTGCGTTGAAAACGTCGAAGTTATGATTTTTGAAGAATTGGCAACAATAATCAAATCAAAAAAAGGAGATATCATTATGTCATTCAACCCGTTCGAGCAAAAACCCGAAAATATCGAAAAACTGTTTTGCGACTGGAAAACGATGTATCCGCAAAGCTATTCCAAAAACGACGTAAGTCCGTTTACCAAACTTCGTTGCATACTGACAAACGGAGCGGAGTACGAAGCGGTGTGGTTTTCGCATCAATTTTTTCGCCATTGCACAAACAACGATTTGAGAAGAGAACTTGCGCTGATCAGAAAAAGCGAGCAAGCGCAACAAAAAATCGGTGCGTGTTTAAAGCCTAAGGACGAAACCGTGCTGGAAACCACCATAGGATACGAGCAACTTGCCGTCGAGCTCACCGCAATGCTTGCCATGCGCGAGCCGGATAAAAGAGTGAAAGCCGCTCTCGATTTCGCGCTTTTGGAGGATTTCGACCACCTTTACAGATATGCCGATTTGCTGGATATGGAGCACGGCGTGCATGCGGAAAACCTTGTCGGTGAACTCACCGAAATCATGCCTGCGCGCCCCACGATAACTCATCATCGCTATCCGAAAGACGAGGTAAAAAAGCCCGTCGATTTCAAAAAGGCAAGCCCGGTGACGAAGCTCGACGTTGCAATTATCACGGCGGCGGAGCAACAAACGATGAACTACTATATGAACCAGTGCGGATTTTACGAAACCGACCTCGGCAGACGGTTGTATCAGGAAATCGCAATGGTTGAGGAACAGCACGTGTCGCAATACGGCTCGCTTATGGACGTAAAACAAAGTTGGCTTGAAGGGTGGCTATGCCACGAGTACACCGAGTGCTACGTCTATTATTCTTGTTTTAAGGACGAAACCGACAAGCACGTCAAAAAGATTTGGGAGATGTGCCTATTGCAAGAAATCACGCACTTGCACAAGGCTTGCGAGTGTCTTGAAAAGTACGGGAAAAAGAATTGGCAAGAGGTTATCCCCGACGGCAATTTCCCCGAACTTCTTGCGTTTAAATCCACAAAGAATTACGTGCGCGACGTCATTGCGAATACGGTGTGCAACACGGCGCACAGAGAGGGCTACGTTTCAATCAACGACCTTGACGACAATGCGGAGTTTTTCACCTATCAAAAGATTGTCAACGCAAACGAAAAGATGACGCCGAGCCACAGCGTCATCGACGCGCATATCGACAAGGAGGGTAAGGACTATCGCTATGAAAACTCTCCATCGCCCGTTGAAAGTTTGAGATCGAGAACAAAAGACAACACCACGCTCGGAAGAGTGAAGAATTGCAAATAAATCCAAAACGAACAGTTTATATTGCAAAAATACTACAATAAAATATAGATTATGCAAAATATCCAAATCGCTCGCTTGTTGCGGGCGATTGTATTTTGTGCGGCACAAATTGTGTTGAAAATTGCAAAAAGGTTTGTTATAATAAAAACAAGGAGTGTATATGAGATACGACGAAAACTATTTTCAAAACGGCAAAAATCAAGACGAGCCGAAAACCATTCAAAGCGCGCTTTTGGACGGAGAACAGGTCCTTTGGAGCGGCAAACCGCAAAAGAAAGCGTTTGTGCTCAACAATGTGTTGAAGATGCTTCCCGTCGCGCTTTTGTGGATTGTGTTCGACACGTTTTTTATCGTTATGCTTACAAGAACCGCAGATATGATCCCGGTGCCGGCAATCGTATTTTTGTGCGTGTTTTTCTTGTTCCACCTCATGCCCGTGTGGATATGGATTTATAGATGCGTCACCGCAAGCAAACGCCACAAAAACATCGAATACGCTTTTACCGACAAGCGCATAATCGTGCGCAAAGGCGCGGTTGCCGTTGACTTCAAAAGCATAGATTATAAAGACGTCGTCGCCGTCAATTTGCGCTACGGCCTTATCGACAAGGCGGCGAAAGTCGGAGATATTTACATCACCTCAACCGGCAAGGCAACCGTCCTCGAAGATCTTGAAAATCCCGCTTCCGTCGAGCAACTGCTTCAACAAATCGTATCCGACAAAAAGCCGGACGTCGCTTTCACCGACAATGCAAAAGTCACTTACGTCAAGTGCAAGTACTGCGGCAAAAAGAACGTGTCGAGTGCAAGCTCTTGTTCTTCTTGCGGCGCCCCTCTCGATTAAAGCGCACCAAATAGCGAATAACTGCGTCAACACCCGTCCGCTCCAAAATCACGTACTATGTGTACGTTGGGTTTTGTTTCGGACGGGTGTTTCCTTGTTCTTCATCTATTTGGTGCGCTTTACAAGCGCATCATTGAGCGAATAACTGAGCCGATAACAATTCGCTCCAAAATCTCGTACTATGTGTACGTTGGGTTTTGTTTCGGACGGGTGTTTCCTTGTTCTTCATCTATTTGGTGCGCTTTACAAGCGCATCATTGAGCGAATAACTGCGTTAATACCCGCTCGCTCCAAAATCACGTACTATGTGTACGTTGGGTTTTATTTCGCGCAGGTGTTGCCTTGTTCTTCATCTGTTTGAAGCACTCTTTACAAGCGCATTATTGAGCGAATAACTGCGGCAGAGTTGCTCTCCCGCCAATTCATTTACGTCTGGTAACTTAGGATTATCGGTCATGCAACTCGTTATTGTTCTTATCTCAATGATACATTTTAATAAAAGTCGGAGTAATAACCGTATCGATATCCGTCAGCTCCGAATCGTAAACGCAATCCGAAGTTCAGCCGTTTTGTTTAGTTCGCAACATAAAAACAAAACGGCGGTTTTATTGTTTGAACGAAAAAGAATTGTTGCGAAAGTGCGGTTTTGGGTATGGACATTTTGTATTTTATTTTATAAAATAGTTTTATAAAGGCATAAGAGGTTTGAAATGAGTTTGATTTCCAAAATAGTCAATTTGTTTTCGCCCACGGCGCAAAAGACGGGCGAGGACAACGGAAATAAAACGGGCGTAACTTCGCGGCGTATGCGCGAGGCGTGTTGCGCTATGGCGGAAGAGGGCGTCGTTTTGTTGAAAAACGACGGAGTTTTGCCCATAAAAGCCGACGACGAAATTGCGGTTTTCGGACGTACGCAAATCAACTGGTTTTGCGTGGGATACGGCTCGGGCGGCGACGTGAAAGCCCCCTACAAAACGTCTTTTGCAACCGCTTTGAAAAATCAAAACGAGATAAAAATCAACGGGGACGTAATGTCGGTTTACGAGGATTGGTGCGCAAAGCACGTTCCCGACGAAGGTTTTTGGGGGCACTGGCCGTATAGTTTCAAGGAGATGCCCGTCACGCTCGATTTTGTCAGAAAGGCAAGAGAAAGCTCGAACGTGGCGTTTGTCGTCATAGGTCGCTCGGCAGGCGAGGATAGAGAGCAGAAACTCAAAGACGGAAGTTTTTATCTCACAAAAGACGAGTTGCAACTCATTGACAAAGTCACCGCCGTATTTGAAAAGACGGTGCTTGTTCTCGACGTCGGCAACGTAATAGACTTTGAAGAAATCGATGAATTTGGCGACAGAATCAGCGCAATCGTGCTTGCATGGCAAGGCGGTATGGAAAGCGGACGCGCCCTTTGCAACGTGCTGTCGGGCAAGGTCAATCCGTCGGGCAGACTCACCGACACGATAGCGGTCGATTACGACTTGTACCCGTCGCAAGAGTTTGGATTCAAGGACTACAACGTATATCGGGAAGACGTGTTTGTCGGTTATCGCTATTTCGAAACCTTTGCAAAGGAAGAAGTGCTGTATCCGTTCGGCTTCGGACTGTCTTACACCTCGTTTGACGTGTCCGCAAGCGTCGAAAAAAAAGAGAACGGTGTGAAAGTTCGAGTAAAAGTCAAAAATATAGGCGAGCGCACGGGCAAAACCGTTGCGCAGGTGTACGTCAAAAAAGCGGACGGAATGTTGCCGAAGCCTGCAAGAGAACTCGTTGCGTATTTCAAGACCGACGAGCTTGAAAGCGGTGAAGAGCAGCAGCGCGTTTTCGATATAAGCGAATACGAGCTTTCGAGTTACGACGAGGAAGGCGCGACGGGCTACAAGGCGTGTTGGGTGCTCGAATACGGCGATTACGAGTTTTTCGTAGGCGAAAACGTGAGGGACTCAACGAGCGTGGGTAGCGTGCGTTTCGACAAGAAAATCACGAGCGAGTGCCACACGGCTTGTTCGCCGCAAAAGGATTTGTCCGTTCTGTCGAGATACGATTCGGCAAACTCGCTTTGCGCGGATTTGTCGCAATTTTCGGGTAAAGAAACTTTTGCCGAGTTCAAACAAAAGATGGACGGACTCACCGACGACGAAGTCGAGCGATTTATGCACAATCTTGAATATACACTTGAAAATTACGGTTGGAAAAACTGTGTCGTCAAGGCTCAAAGCGGCTATCTCAGAGAACGCATAGAACAGAATATGCCGACCGAGATTGCGCAAAACAAGGACTTAAAAGTGCCGTTTTTCGATGTTAAAGACGGTGTTGCGACGATAGACGAATTTATATCCACGCTTTCGGACGAGGAACTGGAAACGCTGTGCCACGGCGATTTGCGCATGAACAGTCCTCTGGGCGCAAAGGGCAACGCAGGCGCGTTCGGGGGAATAAGCGAGAGCTTGCGAGCAAAGGGCGTGCCGAGCGCAATCACCACAGACGGTCCCAGCGGAATAAGGCTTTGCCAAAAGGCAAGTCTGCTGCCGTGCGGCATGTGTATAGCGTCGTCCTGGAACGAAAAACTTGCCGAAGAGCTCTACTCATGCGTAAGCTCGGAGATGGTGGAAAAAGGTTCGGACGTGCTTCTCGCGCCGGGAATGAACATACACAGGAATCCGCTTTGCGGTCGCAATTTCGAATACTATTCGGAAGACCCGTATCTGACGGGCAAGACGGCAAGCGCGGTCGTGAGGGGCATACAAAAAGAGGGCGTGGCAAGTTGCGTAAAGCACTTTGCTTGCAACAATCAGGAAAAATATCGCTATATAAACGACAGCAGATTGAGCGAAAGAGCGTTGAGAGAAATATATCTCAAAGGTTTTGAAATCGCCGTCAAAGAAGGGGATCCGCTTGCGGTTATGACGTCGTACAACAAGATAAACGGCGTGTACGCATATCACAACTACGACCTCGTCACCACGATTTTGCGCAGAGAGTGGGGATATGAAAATGTTGTGATGACGGATTGGTGGACGAAAAAGGCGAAAAATCCGCTTTTCAAGGGCGTCGACGACAATGCGTACAGAGTGCGTGCCGGCGTTGACGTGCTTATGCCGGGCGGCTCCAGAGTGCGTGGCAAGTATGACGGCTCAACCCTCAAATCTCTGAACAACGGAGGGCTAAAACGCTCCGAACTGCAACGCACCGCAAGACACGTGTTGAGTTTCTTGCTGAAAGTTCAAAGCGTGCGCGACAAGATTGAAAAATAAAGGTTTTGAGCGGATATCCGCTCGAATAGGAAGATTATGAGAAATCTCAAAAAGATTTTGACAGTACTTTTGACGCTTGTCGTTTTGATGACGGCATGCGCGATTTTGGTTGCTTGCAACGACGATGCCGACAGAACAGAAGTCGTGACGTTCGTCAAGGCAAGCGCAAGCGAGGACGGTTACGCGACGGTGTACGCACCCGACGACAGAGATATAAAAATCATGGTGCTGTCCGATCCGCAAGTGGACGTGTACGAAAAGTACAAGGTTGTGGGAAGCCCCGGCAACGACAAGACGTATTCGTTCGTCAAAGATTTTGTGACGGCGACCGATCCCGATCTGGTGATAATCAACGGCGACCTCGTGATGAACGATATGCCCTTGAAATCCTCAACGCCGTACTTTGACAGATACGCCGAGATTTTCGAGGAGCTGAAAACGCCGTGGACGTTTGCTTTCGGTAATCACGATTGCGATTTGAAATGGACTGTCGATTCTGCCGATGTCGACACTGCGAACAGACAGAGTTCAAAAGCAAAACTTATTGCGTATCTTGACGAAAAATATCCGCATTGTCTGATGAATTCGGACACGACATGTAAAGACGGCGACGGAAATCATTTTGTAAACGTTCGCACGCGCGCAGGCGAACTTATCTATACGCTTTGCGTTTTCGATTGCACCTTCAACAAACAAAAGGTGTACAACTATACTCCGACCGCAAACCAAGTCGAATGGTATTGCAACACAATAAATGCGATTTCCGACAAAACGCTCGGTGCGAACAGGGGCGAAAAAGTCGTAAAAAGCATGATTTTCAACCATGTCGGCATCCCCGAATTCAAGGAAGCGTGGGAAAAGGCATGGAACGGCGGAAGTCCGACAGAAGATTATTTTTACGGTCATTACTTTGAGGGCAATTACTCCAAAAAGTACGGGGATTTGCCTCAAGAAGACAGGATTTTTCCTGCCGTAAAGGCACTCGGCAGCACCACGGCGATATTTATGTGCCATCATCACGACAACGATTTTTCCGTCAACTACGAGGGCGTGCGCCTGACTTTCGGACAACACTCGGGTTATTCGCACAACTACCGCACGACGCACGACGAGCACGGCAACGGCCCGACGGATTACGCAAACTGGGCAGGCGTGAGCTTTGAAAGAGTGGACGATTACGGCGACCAAAGAGGAGGCACTTGCGTTACGATTTCGAAAGAGGGCGAATTTACGATTACGCCGACTTATGCAAAAGACGTTCTCGCGAATTACGCAACAGAATATTATATCGACTACGACCAAGTTGCCGCGGCTCTTGAAGCCAACCCCAAATTCGAGAGCGGGAAAGGTCATATCGCACGCGGAACAGACAGAAAATGGAAGTTGAATTAAGCGGTTTTTCTTGCCCGAAACAATAAACGATACACAAACGGCGAATTGTCGATTTTATTGATAAAAAAATATTGATATACAACGAAAATATGCTTGACAGCATGTGCTTGTTTAGATACAATTATATCGATAAATAGTTATCGAAATAGTTTTACATACGAAAGATAACTTAAAAAATTTGTAAAATCGCTATAGGAGAAGCAAGCATGGAAGCAAGAAACGTTATCGACAGCGTAGAAAGACTCGAAGAGGCAATTGCGCGTGTTCGCAAGGCTCAAAAAGAGTTTGCAACTTACACGCAAGAGCAAGTGGACAAAATCTTTTTTGCGGCGGCAGTCGCGGCAAACAAGATGAGAATACCTCTTGCAAAACTCGCGGTTGAAGAAACGGGCATGGGCATCGTTGAGGACAAAGTCATCAAAAACCATTATGCGTCCGAGTATATCTACAACGCGTACAAGGACACCAAAACCTGCGGAATTATCGACGAGGACAAGGCATACGGCACAATCAAGATTGCCGAGCCTATCGGACTTGTGGCTGCGGTTATCCCCACCACAAACCCCACGTCCACCGCAATATTCAAAACGCTTATTTCGCTCAAAACGAGAAACGGCATCATCATCAGCCCTCACCCAAGAGCGAAAAAATCCACGATAGCGGCGGCAAAAGTCGTGCTTGACGCGGCGGTTGAAGCGGGCGCACCCGAAGGCATCATCGATTGGATTGATTGCCCCAGCCTCGAAATGACCAACCTCATCATGAAAGAAGCGGACGTCATTTTGGCAACCGGCGGTCCGGGTATGGTCAAAGCTGCATATTCCAGCGGCAAGCCGGCAATCGGTGTCGGCGCAGGCAATACTCCCGCAATCATCGACGACACAGCAGACGTTACGCTTGCTGTCAACTCCATCATTCATTCCAAGACGTTTGACAACGGCATGATTTGCGCAAGCGAACAATCCGTCATCGTTTTGGACAAAGTGTACGAGCAAGCAAAGAAAGAGTTTAAGGACAGAGGTTGCTACTTCCTCGACGAAGAGCAAACGGAAAAGGTAAGAAAAACCATTCTCATCAACGGTGCGCTCAATGCAAAAATCGTCGGACAAAAGCCGGTTACTATCGCAAAACTTGCGGGCTTTGATGTTCCCGAATCCACAAAAATCCTTATCGGTGAAGTGGAAAGCGTGGATTTAAGCGAAGAATTCGCACACGAAAAACTCTCTCCCGTACTTGCAATGTACAGGGCAAAAGATATCAGCGACGCATTTGACAAAGCAGAACGTCTTGTCGCAGACGGCGGATACGGACATACGTCCTCCATTTATCTCGACGCAGTGACTCAAAGAGCAAAACTCGACGAGTTTGCATCCAGAATGAAAACTTGCCGCATCCTCGTCAACACTCCCTCTTCGCAAGGCGGTATCGGCGATTTGTACAACTTCAAACTCCGTCCGTCCCTCACGCTCGGTTGCGGAAGCTGGGGCGGAAACTCCGTGTCCGAAAACGTCGGAGTCAAGCACCTTATCAACATCAAAACGGTTGCGCAAAGGAGAGAAAACATGCTTTGGTTCAGAGTGCCTCAAAAGGTCTATATGAAGAAGGGTTGCCTGCCCGTCGCTCTTGACGAACTCAAACACGTCATGGGCAAAAAGAAGGCGTTTATCGTCACAGACAGTTTCTTGTATAACAACGGATACACCAAGCCCATCACCGACAAACTCGACGAAATGGGCATTCAACACACCACGTTCTTTGACGTCGCTCCCGATCCGACGCTTGCGTGCGCAAAAGAAGGCGCGGCGCAAATGGCGGCGTTCAAACCCGATTGCATCATCGCGCTCGGCGGCGGCTCCGCAATGGACGCAGGCAAGATTATGTGGGTGATGTACGAGCATCCCGAAGTCGACTTTATGGACATGGCGATGCGCTTTATGGACATCAGAAAGAGAGTGTACACTTTCCCCAAGATGGGCGAAAAGGCATACTTCATCGCAATCCCGACTTCTGCGGGCACAGGTTCCGAAGTCACTCCGTTTGCGGTTATCACCGACGAAAAGACGGGTGTGAAATATCCGCTTGCGGACTATGAACTTTTGCCGAATATGGCAATCATCGACGCGGACTTCCATATGAGCGCGCCAAAGGGACTCACTGCGGCGAGCGGTATCGACGCCGTGACGCACGCACTCGAAGCATACGCTGCAATGCTTGCGACGGACTATACCGATTCGCTCGCGCTCCGTTCGTTGAAGATGATTTTCGAGTTCTTGCCCAGAGCTTACGACAACGGCCCGAACGACCCCGTCGCAAGAGAGAAGATGGCAAATGCCGCAACTATGGCAGGTATGGCGTTTGCAAACGCATTCCTCGGAGTATGTCACTCCATGGCGCACAAACTCGGTGCGTTCCATCACCTGCCCCACGGCGTTGCAAACGCGCTCATGATCGACGAAGTGCTCCGCTTCAACGCAAGCGAAAAGCCCACGAAGATGGGTACGTTCCCGCAATACGCATATCCGCACACACTCGAAAGATACGCAGAAGTTGCCGACTATCTCGGAATCAAGGGTAAAAACGACAAAGAAAAACTCAACAACCTCATCAAAGCTATCGACGAACTCAAAGCAAGAGTCGGAATCAAGCCGACAATCAAGGATTACGTCCCCGACGAAAAAGATTTCCTCGATCGCCTTGACGATATGGTCGAACAAGCGTTTGACGATCAATGCACGGGCGCAAATCCGAGATATCCGCTCATGAGCGAAATCAAACAAATGTATCTCAACGCATACTATGGCAAACACACCGAGGTTTAATAGGAGGAAAATATGAATCTTGACAGAATCATTGCCGTGAGAACAAACAAAACAGTCTATCGCGACGGAGAATATTGCGTCAAAGTTTTCGACGACGATTTCTCCAAGGTGGACGTTCTCAACGAAGCTCTCAACCAAGCAAGAGTGGAAGAAACGGGACTCAACGTGCCCAAAATCGTCGAAGTGACCAAAATCGATGGCAAGTGGGCAATCGTGTCCGAGTACGTCCCGGGCAAAACGCTTGCAAGACTTATGGAAGAAAACCCCGACAAAAAAGACGAATATCTCGAAAAATTCGTCGATTGGCAAATCGAGGTTCAATCCAAAAAGTGCCCCTTGCTCACTAAACTTCGCGACAAGATGAACAGAAAAATCGACTTGACTAATCTTGACGAAAGTATAAAATATGAATTGCACACAAGGCTTGAGGGCATGCCCAAACACAACAAGCTCTGCCACGGCGATTTCAACCCGTCCAACATCATTGTGAAAGAGGACGGCACGCCGTACTTCATCGACTGGTCGCACGCAACGCAAGGCAACGCTTCGGCGGACGTTGCAAGAACGTATATGCTTTTCTGGCTTGCGGGCGATATCGAAGGCGCGGAAAAATATCTCGACCTCTTCTGTCAAAAGAGCGGAACGGACAAGAGATACGTGCAAAAATGGATGCCTATCGTTGCGGCTTCGCAATCTGTCAAAGGGCATGAAAAAGAAAGAGAATTCCTTATGTCGTGGATCGACGTTGCGGAATTTCAATAATGAGAGGGAAAAATATGAAAGTCACAGTGTGTATCGGCAGTTCCTGCCATATCAAAGGATCAAGACAAGTCGTAGAGCAACTTCAATATCTCATTGCCAAGAACAACCTCAAAGAACAAGTGGAACTCGGCGGCACGTTCTGCATGGGCAAGTGCCAACAAGGAGTGTGCGTTACGGTTGACGACGCGTTCTTCTCGCTCACGCCCGAAACTACCGACGAATTCTTCAAAAAGGAGATTCTTGCAAAGGTAAAATAAATGATAATCATCAGAATTTGCGTTGGCAGTTCTTGCCATCTTAAAGGCTCGCAGGAGATAGTCGATATGCTTCGAAGCGAGATCGAACAAAGACATCTCGAAGGCGAAATAGTGCTTTCGGGAAGTTTTTGTTTTGGCAAGTGTAACAGAGAGGGCGTAACCGTTGCCGTCAACGACGACGTTTATCCCGGTATAACCAAGGACAACTTCAAGGAATTTTTCCAAACGAAAGTTTTGCCTCTCGTCGAGGCGTAAATACGCACGGAAAAATAAAGAGGAAATATGGATTGTTTAACTCTCAAAAAATCAAACTGCAAAAACTGCTATAAGTGCATACGCCATTGCCCCGTAAAAGCCATACGCTTTTCGGGCAATCAGGCGCACATTATCGGCGACGAGTGCATTTTGTGCGGACACTGCTTCGTCGTGTGTCCTCAAAACGCAAAGGAAATCGTCAACGAAACCGAAAAAGTCAGAGTGCTTTTGCAGTCCTATCCCGTTTACGTGTCGCTTGCGCCGTCCTTCATCGCAAACTATGAGGGAGTGGGCATCAACGCCATGCGCACTGCGCTCAAAAAGCTCGGTTTTGCGGACGTCGAGGAAACCGCGTTGGGCGCAACTGTCGTCAAAAACGAGTATGACAGACTTTTGAGAGAAGAAAAGAGAGATATCGTCATATCCTCTTGCTGCCACTCCGTCAATTTGCTCATACAAAAGTATTTCCCCAAAGAGCTTCCGTATCTTGCCGACGTACTTTCGCCTATGCAAGCGCATTGTGCGGATTTGAAACGCCGTCATCCGGGCGCAAAAACCGTGTTTATCGGTCCTTGCGTCGCAAAAAAGGACGAGGCGGCCCACTACGACGGAATCGTCGACGCCGTTTTGACCTACGAGGAACTCACCGAATGGCTCAATCACGAAGGCGTCGTTCTTGAAAAAGAAATGGATTCGCAACAAGAGAGCAGAGCGAGATTTTTCCCGACCACGGGCGGTATTTTGAAAACCATGAACCTTGACGCTCCCGGCTATCGATATGTGGCGATCGACGGCATAGAAAACTGCATATCCGCGCTTAAAGACATCGAAAACGGCAACATTCATCATGCGTTTATCGAGATGTCCTCGTGCGTGGGAAGCTGCGTTGGCGGACCGGTTATGGAAAAATATCATCCGTCACCCGTGAGAGAATACATTGCGGTTGCGGAGTACGCAGGCGACAAAGATTTTGTCGTCGAGCAACCCGACAGCAACGATTTGAGAAAACACTTCTCGCTCATCGAGCGTGAAAACAAGATGCCAAGCGAGTACGAAATCAATGCCGCTCTTCGCCAGATGGGCAAGATGAGCAAGCGCGACGAACTAAATTGCGGCAGCTGCGGCTACAACACTTGCCGCGAAAAAGCGATAGCGATTTGTCAAGGCAAAGCCGAAGCGTCCATGTGCTTGCCGTATCTCCAAAAGAAAGCGGAGGGCTTTTCGGACAGAATCGTCAACAATACTCCGAACGGCATCATCGTGCTCAACGACGCATTCGAAGTGCAGCAGATCAACGAAGCCGCCATGGACATCATGCACATTCGTTCCGCAAGCGACGTTCTGGGCGAACAAGTGGTGCGTATTATGGACCCCGCTGTTTTCTACGAAGTGCAGAAAAAGAAGTTTAACGTGCACAATCGCAGGGTTTATCTTGCGGAATATAAAAGATACGTCGAACTTACCGTCGTTTACGACACCGACAATCACCTCTTTATCGGTATCATGCGCGACATCACCGACGAGGAAAAAGAGAGAGAAAAGAAAGAGAGTATTTCAAAGCAAACAATCGAAACGGCAGACAAAGTCGTGGACAAGCAAATGCGCATAGTTCAGGAAATCGCGTCTTTGCTCGGCGAAACGGCGGCGGAAACAAAAATCGCGCTTACAAAACTCAAGGAGTCCATAAAAGATGAATGATCTTTGCGCCGATATCGGCTACAAAAGCATAAATCACGTCGGAGAACAACTGTGCGGCGACCACGTAGACGTCGTTCAGCAGGGTGAAAACTCCACGGTTGTCGTGCTTGCGGACGGACTCGGCAGCGGCGTTAAGGCGAGCATACTCTCAACGCTTACGAGCAAAATCATTTCCACCATGATGTCGGAAGGTTTGACTCTCGAAGACTGCGTTGAAACAATTGCCGCAACTTTGCCCATATGCTCCGTAAGAGGCGTTGCCTATTCGACGTTTACAATCCTCCACCTTGTCGACAATCGTCAGGCGGAGATAATCCAATACGACAATCCCGGCGTAATTTTGTTGCGCGACGGTCAAAACTACGATTTCCCCAAAACCGAAATGGTCATCGGCGGAAAGAAAATTTACAAATCCACCCTCGACTTGTGCGAGAACGACATTTTCGTGCTTATGAGCGACGGTTGCCCGCATGCGGGGTTGGGACTCTCCTACAACTTCGGTTGGAAGAGAGAGGATATAATATCGTTTTTGGAGAGCATAAGTTTTGTGGGCTACACCGCAAAAACCATGTCCACCATACTCGTTGACGAGTGCAACAAACTCTACGGCGAAAAGCCCGGCGACGACGCCACCGCTTGCGTGATAAAGATAAAAAGACGCGAGCCTATGAACATCCTTTTCGGGCCGCCGTCCAATCGCGACGATTGCGACAGAATGATGTCGCTCTTCTTCTCGAAAGAGGGCAAACATATCGTTTGCGGCGGCACTACGTCGTCAATTGCGGCAAAATATCTCGGGAAAACCGTGCGTACAACGCTCAATTTCGAGGCAAGCGACGTTCCGCCCATATCCGAAATCGAGGGCGTAGACCTCGTCACCGAGGGCGTCATAACGATGAACAAGGTGCTGACTTACGCCAAAGACTACCTCAAAGACAACGAAAGTTACGAGCAATGGAGTTTCAAGCGCGACGGTGCGTCGCTTATGGCAAGGCTTCTTTTCGAGGAGGCAACCGACATCAATTTCTTTGTCGGCAGAGCAATAAACCCCGCCCACCAAAACCCCGATTTGCCCATAAATTTCAGCATAAAAATGAATTTGGTCACCGAACTTTCCGATTGCCTCGTAAAAATGGGCAAAAAAGTCAAAGTGTCATACTTCTGATAAGGAGTAAAAATATAAATATTTTTCTCAAAACGTAACAAAATTTTATTGCGTGAAGTGCGATTTAGTGTATAATGCAAGCGCAATAAATGCAAAAGGTGCAAAGATGAGAATATTCGATACAAAAGTTCAACATCTCAAATACAAAGTTCTGCGCGAGGTCGCAAGAGAGGCGTGGGCGGGTACGCTCGACACCAACGCCATCGACATCCCCAAGCGTATCGTTCCCGGCAAAGTGCCGACGATGCGTTGTTGCGTGTACAAAGAACGCGCGATTTTGGGCGAACGCGTCAAACTTGCCATGGGCGGACACAAGGACAATCCCAACGTCATCGAAGTCATCGATATTGCTTGCGACGAGTGTCCGATGGGCGGCTATGAAGTCACGGGCGCATGCCGAGGCTGTCTTATGCATCGCTGCGAAGACGTGTGCAAGTTCGGCGCAATCACGTTTGACAGTCAGCATGTGGCGCATATCGACAAGTCCAAGTGCAAAGAGTGTGGCGCATGCGCAAAAGTTTGCCCGTACAGCGCAATCACCAACCATAAACGTCCCTGCGAAATGGCTTGCAAGGTCAAGGCTATCACCATGGACGAAAACCGCGCGGCAAAAATCGACAATTCCAAGTGTATAGAGTGCGGCGCATGCGTATATCAATGCCCGTGGGGCGCGATTTCGGACAAGTCTTATATCCTTGACGTAATCGACCTCATCAAAAAGAGCGAAAACAACACAAAATACAAGCTCTATGCGGTGGTTGCTCCGTCTATTTCCAGTCAGTTTACTTACGCAAAACTCGGACAGGTCATCACCGGCTTGAAAGTTTTGGGATTCCATACGGTGGTCGAAGCGGCTCTCGGCGCAGATATGGTGCTTCTTTCCGAGGCAAGAGAGCTTGCCGAAAAAGGATTCCTTACAAGCTCCTGCTGTCCTGCGTTCGTATCCTATATCAAAAAGAATTTCCCTCAAATGGTGGAACATATATCCCACAACCTTTCGCCGATGGCAATGATTTCCAAGTATATCAAGGACACTACGCCCGGCGCAAAAGTTGTGTTCATCGGGCCTTGCACCGCCAAAAAAGCCGAGATTTTGGACGAAAAAGTCAAGCCGTACGTCGATTCCGTCCTCACGTTCGAGGAGCTTCAAGCCCTCTTTGACAGCAAGGATATGGAAATCACGTCCCTTGCCGAAGGCGTTCTCGACAATGCCTCCTATTTCGGACGCATCTTTGCTCGTTGCGGAGGACTCAGCGACTCAATCAAACAATCTCTCAAAGAGCAAAACATCGATTTCGACCTCAAAGGTTGCGCTTGCGACGGCATCGACGAGTGCCGCATCGCACTCCTCAAAAAGAGCAAAAACCTCTCCGACGTCAACTTCATCGAAGGTATGGCGTGCACCGGCGGTTGCATCGGTGGTGCCGGCTGTCTTACCCACGGCGAGAAAAACAAAGCCGAAGTGGACAAGTACGGTCGCGAGGCATTGGAAAAGACTATTACCGACGCCGTGTCGTTGCTGTAATATTAAAATCGGTTTTTTGAGAATAGCGTTTAAAGCACCCCTTGATTTGATTGTCAAAGGGTGCTTTTTTAACAACACGAGGGCAAGAGAATTTTGTAGCGTCATATTTCTCTTGACAAAACGGGGTTTCGGGCTTATAGTTTTCTCATCAAACAGGAGGCAGAATCGAAGTTTATGAACAAAAAAGTCGTTTTGGGCAAATCAAATTCTTTCTCTTCTGCTTTCTCGGCAGTTTCTTTTGCGCGCGCTTCTCGATTTTTCGAGGGCGGATACTACTATTATTATTTTAGCGGTAGGGATACTTTTGGCAAAGGACGCTGACGGCTGATATTTCGGATATACGGAAAAAAGCGATTCCTTTGCGGAGTCGCTTTTTTTGACGATTGAGTGAATTTTGGACAAATGTGATTGTTTTTTCAAAAAATTCGCTCAGAATATTTGAAAAATCGGACGTATTGCAAAAAATAGGTGGATTTATAATCATAATTGATTATAATGGATGCAAAGAGGTAGTTATGCAAGACATCAAAGAATCGAGAAAAATCATCAACGAAGTGGACGAACAAATGGCGCGCCTGTTTGAACAACGCATGCAAGCGTGCGAGCAAATCGCTCTCTACAAAAAGGAAAACGGATTGAGCGTGCGCGACAGCGAGAGGGAAGAGCAGGTTGTCGCAAACAACGCAAAACTCATTCAAAATCCCGCGCTCGTGCCCTATTACAAGGACTTTATTCGCTCGACTATGGACGTGTCTTGTCACTATCAAGCGTCGTTTATGCGCAAAATGAGAGTTGCGTATTGCGGAACGGAAGGCGCGTTTGCACACATTGCGGCAAAAAGGATGTATCCCGACGCCGAATATATCGCTTTTTCAAACTTTCGGGACGCGTACGACGCCACGCAAAAAGGAGATTGCGATTGCTCTGTGCTTCCGCTCGAAAACAGCTATGCCGGCGAAGTGGGCGAAGTGATGGATTTAATTTTTTCGGGCGACCTTCACGTCAACCAAGTCGTCGACGTTGCAATCGCGCACAACCTCATCGCAAAAGAAGGCACTCAAATCGAGGATATAAAAACCGTTTTGAGCCATCCGCAAGCGCTTGCGCAATGCGAAGAGTATATCAAAAAACACGGATTTGAAACAAGAGCGTATTCCAACACCGCTCTTGCCGCAAAATACGTTGCAGAGGCGCAAGACGCATCGGTTGCCGCGCTTGCGTCGGACGAAACGGCAAGGATTTTCTCGCTTTCGATCGTGCAATCGCACGTCAACGACAATCCAAACAACACCACTCGTTTCGCTGCGTTTTCAAGAGCGGAGAATGTACCCGTGTCCATAGGCAAGAGAGAGGACGAAAACTTCATTTTGGCATTTACCGTGCAGAACGAATCGGGCGCGCTTGCAAGTGCGCTCAACATCATCGGCGCGCACAACTTCAACATGCGCACTCTACGATCGCGCCCCATGAAAGATCTTCAATGGAACTATTATTTCTATATCGAGGCGGAGGGCAACGTTCGCACCGAAAACGGCAGAGATATGCTTCAGGAGCTTTCCGCGCTCTGTGCAAAACTCAAACTCGTGGGTAGCTACTTTGCCGACAACGTGAGGTGATTATGATTTTGAAACGCAACGCAAAGTGCCCATACGATATAGTCGTTGACAGAGGACTGCTCCAAAACATCGGGCAATTGCTCGACCTTGACAGAAAAGTGCTTCTTCTCACCGACGACGGCGTGCCGGAAGAGTATGCCCTCGTTGTTGAAAAAGCGTGCAAGAAGTGCGTAACTGTGCGCTTAAAACAAGGCGAAGCGAGCAAAAATTTCGACAACTTCAAGTATATTTTGAGCGTAATGCTCCAAAACGGTTTTACGCGCAAAGACTGCGTTGTCGCACTCGGCGGCGGTGTTGTGGGGGATTTGGCGGGATTTGCCGCATCGTGCTATATGCGCGGAGTTGATTTTTACAATATTCCCACCACGCTTTTGTCCCAGCTCGACTCGTCCATAGGCGGAAAAACCGCAATAGATTTCGAGGGAGTAAAGAACGTCGTGGGCAGTTTTTATCAGCCTGCAAAAGTGATTATCGACCTCGATACGCTCAAAACTCTTGACGACAGGCAGTTGCACGCAGGGCTTGTCGAGGGTATAAAAATGGCTCTCACGTCAAACGGAAAACTGTTTGAATTTATCGAGCAAAGCGATGATTTGCAAAGGGATTTGCTCTGCATAGTGCAAAGTTCGCTCATCATAAAACGCGACGTGGTGGAGAAAGATCCGAAAGAGCAAGGGCTTCGCAAAGTGCTCAACTTCGGCCATACCCTCGGACATGCAATCGAAAGCGCGCAAGGCGGAAAACTTCTTCACGGCGAGTGCGTTGGCATAGGTATGCTGCCGATGTGTTCTCAAAAAGTGCGACAAAGACTTGTCAAAGTGCTTGAAAAATACGATTTGCCAACAAGCGCAAATTGCGATAAGGCGGAACTTTTGAGGCTTATGTCGCACGACAAAAAATCCGAAGGCGACAAAATTTGCGCTGTCGTGGTAGACGCTCCGGGTTCGTTCAGATTTGTGGAAACGACCGCAAAAGAAATTCTTGAAAGAGAGGAAAATTTATGAAAAACACGTTTGGACAAAGCATATCTCTCACCGTGTTCGGCGAAAGCCACGGCGCAGGCGTGGGTGTTGTTCTCGACGGACTTTGTTCGGGACTCGACGTAAATGACGCAAGCATAAAAACCGCGCTTTCTCGTCGCGCACCCTCTACGTCAACGGACACCGCAAGACGAGAAAGGGACGCGTATCAAATCCTCTCGGGCGTGTTCAACGGCAAGACCACGGGCACTCCGATTTGCATTTTCATACCCAACGAAAACACGGACAGCAAGGCTTACGAGTACGGAATCGCACGACCTTCTCATGCGGATTACGCTGCGTTTTGCAAGTACGGCGGATATGAAGATTATAGAGGGGGCGGACACTTTTCGGGACGAGTCACGGCGGGTATTGTCGCTGTCGGCGCAATTTTGAAAGACGCGCTCAAAAGACTTGGCGTGACTATCGGCACACATATTCTCGAATGTGCAAACGTGCGCGATAACGAGTTTAACGATATACAAAACGAGGTTTTAAGTCTTGATTGTGAAAAATTCCCTGTTTTGAACGAAGATAAAGGAAAGCAAATGATTGCGAAAATCGAGGATGCAAAAGCAAATCTCGACAGCGTGGGAGGAATCACTCAAACGGCAATCGTAGGTTTGCCGGCAGGGGTTGGCGAGCCTATGTTCGACAGCGTGGAAGGCATGCTTTCGCACGCTATGTTCGCAGTAGGCGCAGTCAAAGGCATAGAGTTCGGCAAAGGCTTCGAACTCGGCAAAATGCTAGGTTCTTCCGCAAACGACGCTTTCGTCATCGAGGACGGAAAAGTTAAGACTTCAACCAACAACAACGGCGGCATCAACGGCGGCATCACAAACGGTATGCCCGTGCTTTTCAATTTGGCAATCAAGCCTACGCCGTCAATCGCACAAAAGCAAAATACGGTTGACTTCGTAAACGGAAAGCAAACCGAAATCGAAATCGTCGGCAGACACGACCCGGCAATTGTCAGACGAATTTGCCCCGTCGTCGACAGCGTGAGCGCGCTTGTGGTGTGCGACCTTCTTGCTCAAAGATACGGCACGGACGTTTTCAAAAAGGGTATAAAATAATGAAGTACGGACTTATCGGCGAAAAACTTGCGCACAGCTATTCGTGCGAAATCCACGCGCTCATTGCGGATTACGAGTACGAGCTTAAACCGCTTGCCAAAGACGAGGTGGGCGAGTTTTTGAAGCGTAAAGATTTTTGTGCGATAAACGTAACGATACCCTACAAGGAAACCGTCATACCTTATCTCGACGTTATATCCGAGGAGGCAAGGTCAATCGGCGCGGTCAATACGATTGTCAACAAAAACGGAAAACTTTTCGGCTACAACACCGATTTTTACGGAATAAAAGCTCTTACGGAAAAGGCAGGCGTTGAAATTGCGGACAAAAACGTGCTTATTCTCGGCACTGGCGGCACGGCAAAGACGGCAAGCGCGGTTATGCGTACGCTGGGCGCAAAGAGCGTTGTAAAAGTGTCGCGTACAAAAAAGGACGACGCTATCGATTACGAAGAGGCAAAAACGAAAAAAGACACGCAAGTGATTTTCAACGCAACCCCCGCAGGTATGTACCCGAGCGACGAGGGCTGCCCGATTGATTTAAGCGTGTTCGACAATCTCGAAGGCGTGCTAGACGCAATATATCATCCCCTTTCCACCAATCTCGTTTTGCAAGCGAGAGAGAAGGGCGCAAAGGCTCTCGGCGGACTTTATATGCTCGTTGCGCAGGCGGTGTACGCATCGAGGCTGTTCCTCTCAAAAAGCATTGACGACGTAGATAAAGACGAAATTGACAATACTTATGAGAAGATTTTGGCGCAAAAGCAAAACGTCGTGCTTGTGGGTATGCCGTCGTCCGGGAAATCCACAATCGGCAAGCGAGTTGCAAAAATGCTGGGCAGAGAATTTGTCGACACCGACGATGAAATCGTCAAAAAAATAAATATGCCCATTGCCGAGTTTTTTGCCAAATACGGCGAAGCGGAGTTCAGAAAAATCGAGAGCGAAATCGTTTGCGAAATCTCGAAGAGAAGCGCAATCGTCGTCGCAACCGGCGGCGGCGTAGTGCTTGACAAAAACAACGTGTCCGCACTAAGACGCAACGGCAAAATCGTGTTTTTGAACAGAAGCGTACAAAATCTCGTAGCGACAAAGTCAAGACCGCTTTCGTCAAACGCGAAAGACTTGAAAAATATGTTTGAACAACGCTATCCGATATACAAAGCGAGCGCGGATATAGAGATAAACAACGACGAAACCGTCGATATCGCCGTGCGCGAAATCGCAAAGGAGTTTGAAAAATGAAAATTTTGGTGCTGAACGGACCCAATATAAATATGCTGGGAATACGCGAGCCGCAAATTTACGGCAATCGCACATACAGCGACCTTGTACGGACAATAAAGAATTACTGTGACGAAAAGGATATAACGGTCGAGTTTTTTCAATCCAACCACGAAGGCGCGCTCATCGACAAAATTCAGGACGCTTACTTTTCAAAGACGGACGGCATCGTGATAAATCCGGCAGGCTACACTCACACGAGCGTTGCGATTGCCGACGCGTTGAAGGGCGTCGATATTCCGTTTGTCGAAGTGCATATCTCGAAAGTCGACGAAAGAGAGGATTTTCGCAAAATAAGTTTTGTGAGAAATTACGCAATCAAAACGATTTCGGGCAAAGGTTTCGAGGGGTATATCGAGGCGATAGATGCGCTTGCAAACCTCAAAAAGTGAGTGAACAAGCATAGAAAACGGCAAAAACATAAGCGTAAAAAGCATGCGAACACGCAGAAAATCGTATAAAATAACATTCAAAAACTGCGAAAAATAATACGCGAAATAAACGGCATAAAAAACAATAGAAAATGAGAGTTAAAATCGAAAAATCCAAAGCGGTCGGCACAGCCGTCGCGCCACCGTCGAAAAGCATTGCGCACAGACTTTTGATTGTGTGCGCCTTGGCAAGCGGAAAAAGCGAAGTGAAGGGCATCTCGGACAGCGAAGATATGCTTGCCACTTTGGATTGTATAAAAGCTCTCGGAGTCTACGCACAAAAGGACGGCGACGTCGTGAGAATACGCGCAAATGCAAAAGCAAAAAATTGCGAGTGCGAGAGTAGCGTTTTCAACGATACGAAAAGCGTAAACAATAAGGCGATTTTCGATTGCCGAGAGAGCGGAAGCACGTTGAGATTCTTTATTCCCGTAGCAAGCATTTTTTGTGACGAGTGCGAGTTTGTAGGCTCGAAAAGATTGCTCGAAAGAGGTGTGGGAATTTATGAAAAAACGCTGGGTGAAAACGGCGTGAGCGTGCAATCTCAAAAGGACAAAATCGTTGTGTCTGGCAGGCTTAAAAGCGGTACGTACACGCTTGACGGAAACATGAGCAGTCAATACGTTTCCGGGCTTATGTTTGCGCTTCCGCTGCTTGACGGGGACAGCAAAATAATCGTGCGAGAACCCGTTGAAAGTCGGGCGTATATCGACCTTACGACAGACGTTTTGAAAAAGGTCGGAATCGAGATTGTCGAAGAGCAAAAAAACGTGTTTTCGATAAAAGGCAATCAAAAATACACATGCGGACAATATGCCGTCGAGGGCGATTGGTCAAACGGCGCGATGTTGCTTGCGCTTGGCGAAATCGGCGGAAGAGTGGACGTTGTCGGACTTGACGCAAACAGCGTGCAAGGGGACAAAGTTTGCAAAGATATTTTCAAAAAACTCGATGACAAAAACGCGGTTGTCGATCTTGCGAATTGCCCCGATTTAGCACCGATTGCGTTTGTCGTGGCGGCGGTGAAAAACGGCGCGACTTTTACGGGAACAAGGCGTTTGAGGATAAAAGAAAGCGACAGAGCGACGGCTATGGCGCAAGAACTTGAAAAATTCGGGATTGTAGTCGACGTGCACGAAAACGATGTTGTCGTGCACAAAAACGATATAAAAACACCGTGTTGTGACATTTGCGGACACAACGACCATAGAATCGTTATGGCGTGCAGCGTGCTTTTGAGCATGACGGGCGGATATATAGACGGCGCGGAAGCGGTGAAAAAAAGCTTCCCGAATTTCTTTAATACCATAGGCAGACTCGGAGTGAAATATGAAGTTGAATAAGGATATGAAAATTCTCATAGTCGGGCTCGGGCTTATCGGCGGAAGCTATGCCGAAGCTCTTTCGAAAAAGGGCTATGAAGTGGGTGCTATCGACCAAAAACAAGAAGCTATCGACTTTGCTTTGCGCAAAGGATATATCGCAAGCGGAAAGACGAGCGTCGACAAAGACTACGTAGGAAAATTCGATATAGTCGTGTTTGCGCTTTATCCGCATGCGTTTGTCGAATGGATTGAAAAATATCAAAACTGCTTGAAATTGGGCGCGATTGTAACCGACGTTACGGGCGTAAAAGGCGGCGTCGTTTGCGACGTGCAAAACGCGTTGCGCAAGGACGTGGAGTTTATTGCCGCGCATCCCATGGCGGGAAGAGAATGTTCGGGCGTAGAGAACGCGAAAGCGGAGATTTTCGAGGGCGCGAATTACATCGTCGTTCCCACCGAGAAAAACACGCAAGAGGCAATCGAATTGTGCAAGGATTTGGGCAGAGAACTGGGCTTTAAACATATAAGCGAACTGTCCGTCAAACAGCACGACGAAACGGTGGGATTTCTGTCCCATCTGACGCACTGCATCGCCGTATCGCTGATGGTGTGCAAGGAGAGCGGACATCTTGCCGATTATACGGGGGATTCCTTCCGCGATCTCACCCGTATCGCAAAGATAAACGACGAGATGTGGAGCGAGCTGTTTCTTTTAAACAAAGACGAAATCGTCGAACAAATGAACCTTTTCGAGCAGCATTTAGGCAAGCTCAAAGAGTGTATTCAAAACGACGACAGAGAAGGCATTCGAGAGATGATGCGCCTTTCGACAAAGCGTCGCAAGGTTTTCGATAAATTCAACGAGGAGAATTAAAATGAATTTGGAATTCAAAAGAAAACTGCCCACATTGCAAGAGATAAAGGCAATGTATCCCATAGACGAACAACTCGCGTCGCAAAAAAAAGCGAGAGACGTCGCACTCAAAGACATTTTCGAGGGAAAGGACGACAGACTTGTTTTGGTGATAGGCCCTTGTTCGGCGGACAGAGAGGACGCCGTTCTGGACTATATTTCTCGGCTTCGCAACGTGCAAGAGAAAGTGAAAGACAAAATCTTTATCGTTCCGCGTATATACACCAACAAGCCGCGTACCACGGGCGACGGCTACAAGGGTATGTTGCATCAACCCGATCCGCATGCAAGCGAAAACATGCTCAAAGGGCTTATCGCAATCCGCAAACTGCATATAAAAGCGTTGCGTGAAACGGGCTTTTCCTGCGCGGACGAGATGCTTTATCCCGAAAACCACCTTTATTTGTCCGACGTGCTGTGCTATGTTGCGGTGGGCGCAAGGTCGGTTGAAAACCAATTCCATCGCCTCACCGCAAGCGGACTGGATATTCCCGTGGGCATGAAGAACCCAACCAGCGGCGATTTGTCCGTCATGATGAATTCAATCCGCGCCGCACAACATCCGCATACGTTTGTTTATTCGGGCTGGGAAGTCAACTCAACAGGCAATCTGCTTGCTCACGCAATATTGAGAGGCTCGGTGGACAAAAACGGGCAGACTATCCCCAACTATCATTACGAGGACTTGCGCAAACTTGCCGATTTGTACGCGCAAAGCGGTCTTGAAAATCCTGCCGTCATCGTGGATACCAATCATTCAAACTCCGCAAAAAGATTTTTCGAGCAACCTCGTATCGCAAAAGAAGTGTTGCACAGCATGCGCCAATCGCAAGATATAAACGCAATCGTCAAAGGGCTTATGATAGAGTCGTACATCGAAGAGGGCGCGCAATCCCCCGACGGCGGCGTGTACGGCAAATCCATCACCGATCCGTGCCTTGGCTGGCAAGACACCGAACGCTTGATTTTGGAACTTGCAGATCAGCTTTGACGAACAAATAATATGAATAAAAAAATGCGTTTGGTTTTTCCAGACGCATTTTTTTGTGTAATGCACCGAAAACGGTACTACAATTCGATTAAAATTAAAAAAGAAAAAGCCGTATTGATATTTATGTGTTGATATGGTAAAATTTAAAATATTAAAGGTTTAGAGGTGTATATGGGGATTGAATTGCAAAAATATTCTACAAACAGTTTGCCTGTCAGCGTATTAATTAGCCAAATTTTGTCAAAACAAATTGCAATTCCTGAGATTCAGCGTCCGTTTGTTTGGAAAGCAAAACAAGTGCGTGATCTAATGGATTCACTGTATAAAGGTTATCCCACAGGGTATATTATTATTTGGCAAAACCCAAACATAAAACTAAAAGATGGATCTTTGTCGGTAGGGAAGAAGATTATCATAGACGGACAGCAACGTATAACTGCATTGATGACAGCAATTGCAGGTCTTCCAATAGTAAACAGCGATTATAAGAAGTGCAGAATCAAAATTGCGTTCAATCCGTTTGCGGCATTGTCAGATGACAAGGATGCAGAAATATTTGCTGTTCAAGATTCTAGCCATTTAAAATCTAAAAAATGGATTCCGGATATTGCTGAAATATTCCAAACGGGATTTAATATGTTTGGATTTGTCAGAGAGTATTGTACAAACAATCCGGATATGCGCGATAGCGACCTTGGCGAAATTTTGTCAAAACTCTTAAATATCGGTAATAGACAAATAGGCATAATCGAGCTTTCCGACACATTAGAAATAGATTTGGTTACTGATATTTTTATTCGCATAAATTCAAAGGGCACTTCTTTGAGTCAAGGCGATTTTGTCATGTCAAAAATAGCGGCAGACGAGAAATTCGGTGGAAATCAATTGCGAAAGGCAATTGACTATTTTAGTCATCTTGCAATAGAGCCGTCTTTTTATTCGACAATTAAGGAAAACGATGTAGATTTTGCTCGTAGCGATTATTTCCCCAAAATGGAATGGCTTAAGGACGACCTTGAAACCGTGTTCGACCCCGATTGCGACGATGTGTTGAGAGTCGCATTTATGTACAAATTCAAGAGAGCAAAATTGGCGGATTTGGTTGGCTTGTTGTCCGGAAGAGATTTTAAGACGAGAGATTACAACGAGAGCATAGTTGAAAATACATACAAAGAGCTTATAGACGGTGTAAAAAATGTCATAAATGAAAACAATTTTAAACAGTTTATGATAGCAATAAAAGGTGCCGGTTTCGTATCAAATAAACTTGTTACATCCAATATGGCGTTGGACTTTGCCTATACGCTATATTTGATTTTAAAGAAAAACGAGTCTATTGCCGTTGGTGAGGTTAAAAGGATTGTTCAAAAGTGGTATGTTTTGTCTGTGCTTACAGGCAGGTATTCGTCATCACCTGAAACTGCATTTGCGAAAGATTTGAGGCTGATTGATGAAAATGGCGTACAAAAAGTTTTGCAAGACATTGAAGCGGCTACTTTGTCGGATAACTTTTGGAATGTGAAAGTAGTGCAGGATTTGGAATATACATCGACAAATAATCCAACGTTCTTGGTATTTCTTGCTGCGCAAATCACAAGGAATGATATTTCGCTTTTATCAAACAATGTTTCTGTGCGCGAACTGGTTTTGCTCGGCGGGGATATACATCATATCTTTCCAAAGGATTATTTGAAAAAACTTGGACATGAAAAGAGTAGTTACAATCAAGATGCAAACTATGTCTATCTTGATAAGCCTGTCAATCAATCTATAGGCAATAAAGCACCGAATGTTTATTTTGAAGAAGCATTCAATCAATGCGATACCAAACAGATTAGAGTTGGCGCAATAGTCGATAAAAAGCAATTGATTGACAACTTGAATATGAATTGTATCCCTGAAAACGTCAGGTATATGGATGAGTCCAATTATGCTGAATTTTTGGAGCAGAGAAGAAAAATGATGGCGCAAAAGATAAAAGAATATTATTATTCGCTTTGAGGTTGGCGTATGCAAGATTTTGAAAAAATGGAAAATACAGTTAAAGCAGAATTGCCCGAATATAAACAGAAACGCATTCTCAACAAAAAACAATGGAAAGACGGCATAGCACAGATTGTAATTGTTGACGGCGTAAGCTGGGCGTGTTGCACAAGATGCAGCCATAAACTTGGGAAAATCAACAGTTATGAAGCATTGAAAGAGAGCAATTTTAGCATCGAAATCAAATGCCAATCGTGCAAATGGATAAATACGGTCTCAAAGCGTTCGATTCTATGTGCTGACGTTACTGAGACACCTAACATCAATGAACAAGAATAGACAAATATCCCGAGCGACCACACTCGGGATATTTGCTTTGTAAGAAGATATTTAAGGGAGAAAATCACAATGCTTTGAGCATTGACAATTTGTTTTCGTGAGTTGCTTTGTCTTTGTGATTCCATTATTATCATATAAAATGCCATATGTCAACAAAAAATATGAAAAATATTTCACATTATTTTATCGGGCACGGTGAGCACTGAAAATCGAGAGAAATTTTTATTGACAAACGCCTCATAGGAAAGAAAATAAGCAATCGTTTTGTTTTGTCAAGTTATTTTTTAGAAAAATTTACGTAGAATTTCAAAAAGGTTGGGAAAAGTGGTAAAATCAACGGCAGAATGCCTATTCCGTCAATCGCGATTGACGGAATAGGCTGTATAACTTACTTATCAATCAAATTCCGAGAACGCAAAAATAGTCGTCTGTCGGACGACTTCATTTTTTTGAAAATACACTTTCAAAAATTAAAGTATTGCTAACTGTTCCGCAAACTTTTCTGCCGAAGTGGCAAAACCGAATATTTCACGCGGATATGTATTCACCCAATCTTCGACGAACTGTATCTGCTCGTCGCTATACTTCGTAAAGTCCGTTCCTTTGGGCAAATGCCGTCGAATTTCACGGTTTAAGCGTTCATTTGTACCGCGTTCGCACGACGTGTAAGGGTGACAGTAATACACGCTTGTACGCTTTCCGCGATATATCGACGTTTCCAAGCCTTTGAAATCTGAAAACTCAACACCGTTATCCACCGTGATACTCTTGAATACCTTGCGAAAATCGCGACCGAAACGACGTTCAAGTTTGTTGAGCGTTTTCACGACCGTGTCAGACTTGCGGTTTGGCATTTTCACGATGATTTCGTAGCGTGTCAATCGCTCCGAGAGAACCAAAAGAACATCGCGCGAAAACTTTTTGCCGACAACGCAGTCCATTTCCCAATTTCCGAACGTATTTCGATTGAGTATTTCAAGCGGTCGTTTTTCAATGCTTGTGCCACGTGGCACACGCTTGATAACCGCCTTGCGATACTTCTTCTTCCGCTTATAGAGTGGCAAGTCGCTCATTTTCAAATTCAGGAACACGCCTTGTTCGATGTATCGATACAACGTCGTCTTGCTTATATTCGTTTTGAACATTTTGAAACGTTTAATTTCACCGAGAACGGCACACGGTGACAATTTATCTTTCAAAACACGCTTTTCGATGTATTCGACAAATTCATAATCATCGCCCAATTTTATAGGCGCGCCGTGTGCTGTTTGATTGAGCAGATACCTATCATGCGCAATATTTGCGCTGTAAGAATCGACGTACTTGTACGTTTTATCGCCAAACCAATTCCGATACTTAATCTTTTTGCGTTGATAATACCCACGCTTAATTTCGTTATAAACTGTTGCAAGGCATACACCGAGCCTTTCGGCAATGACCGTTTTGTGTACACCTTCATTCAAAAGCGTTTCCAACTGAATACGCTGTGTAAATGTTAAATTCTTTGTGCCTTTCTGTTTCATATAATCACCTTCCTTTGCCGTCCAAATCTTACTGTTGACTATACTTTTTGAATGTTGAGAGTAATACGCGACACCTTGCTATAATACGAGCCACGCGCGTTGCGCGTGGTAGCAAGGTGTCGCGTATTTTGACCGACCGACAGACTCGTTCGGGCGCAAACAAAAGGCGTTTCCGCGCTAAACCGCTTGCGGATCACGCCTTTTATTTGTTATGCGGAATTTCCGAAACGATTTTCTATGATTTTTATGTCTGTCCGAGAACGCCAAAAACGCCGTATCTCAAAATACACGGCGCAAAACCTTTGCTATATCCTTACGTGCAGTTACGCTACCTTCGGCGGATTGCAGAAGATGTCAATGAACGTCATTTGCTTTGTCTTATATCGAGCAATATCACGTTCGTATTTAATAACATCGTCAAAAAGTAAATATTTCGTTACGTAATCTTCCATAGACGTTGCAATATCCTTATCCTTGACCTTCATACAAATTGCCGTAGGTATTCCGCGACTGTACACAATTCTTTCGCCCGTTTTGCTTATGTATTTGAGCAAATAATTGATTGTTCCGCCGTGACGGAGTTCTTGTTCGTTGAGTTTTTCAAAATCGTTTCTTCCGAATGAATCGGCAAAAAACGTGTTAGAGTGCGTGATTTGCATTTGACCTTGTGCCGTTGAGTAATCTCGAAGTTCCGCAACGTTGCCTATCATTTCGCCGTCGGGAATGTACATAAGTGCGTGAAAATGTAATCTGTGCGTTTCCGGAGCGTGTTCAAAAACGCCCATATACTTCCAACCGCGACGTGTATGCAAGTTGGATAAACAACGGCGTAACTTCTTCCGAAAACTTTCTTCATCGTGTTTTTTATCGTCGTAGGTGATTGTAACAAAATAATTCCATTTGTTCAAGTATGCCTTACGGCGAAAACGTTTCTTACGATTATACAAATTTTTGTATTTGCGGATAATCTTTTCCGCGACAAAACCGCTCATATCGGTTATTTCGGGAAACAACGTCGTCATTTCATCTTCCACATATTCCGCCAAAGCGCGCTTTTCAAGTCCGTTTTCGACAGCGTGAGAAAATAAGCTGTTAAAAGCAATATCTGTTGCCGTCAATTCTCGCGCGGTGGAAACGCCTTTCTTGCTACGCTTTAAGCGCGGAACGGCGATGTAATGACCACCGTCGTTGTAGATCGAGTATACTCTTTCATCGTTTTTGTCGTCGAAAAAGGGAACGACAACCCCAGTAGTAATGTCTATCATCGTAGTTATTTCCGTAAATATAGTTTTCGTTTGTTATGCCATAAAAGGCATAGACCTTTTGTCACGCACAACTTTGTGTAGCACACCCGTCCCGACACTGCCGAGCGTTATATTTTAGTGCTACGCTGCGCTAAATCGCCGTTGGCGATGTTATTGTTCTTGAAATGTAAAACCCGTCACGAGTTTAGCAACGAAGTAACTGTTTTGTTCTGCAAGTTCTGCGAACGTCGCTTTTTCCGTTTCGTATTCGTCCAAATCGTTTATGCCGATAGGAGAACGCAACGCCTTTTTCACAAAAAAGTCGCTGAAACAGTCCGTCGAAAAACGCTTTGAATATATCTTTTTCGTCGAAAGATAGTATTTGCAATCCTTGCGCTGTCCGTCCATAGTTCCGCTTTCCACCTGCACGGAAAGTTGACAATATCCAAACTGATTGTGAATACGCTTGTATCGAGTGTGAATTTTTGCCACAATGCCTTTAAGAATGTGCATTGTAAGCGTATTGTCACCGCGCTGATAGCGATAGTTTTCGTAAAGTCTTACGAATTTGCCGAAAACCCAGTCGTAAAGCAATTCTTCGAGCGAGAAGAACGGCATTGTTAAGCGGTCATCGCTACTTTCTTGTATGTACACGATGTCGGTCAAATCGCGCGCATTTGCGCCCCAAGACGTCGGACGTTGTTCATCGGTTATCACGCGCACAAACGGAAAATTGTCCACAGTGGCGGAGTGGCGCACCATTTTGAGCCAATCGTCGAAATAGTCGTTCTTTTGGTTTGCGCCCTCGTCAGACTTTTTCTTCTCGATGTTTTCGAGGTTGTTCCCGCGTTCCTTGCCGATTTCCGTCACAAGTACAACACCAAACTCAAAGTTGTTTGAGTTCGCATTGTTTTCAACGACCTTGCGCCCAAGTCGTAAACTATCAAAGTCGAGAATATGGGCGTGGCGCGAATAACTGTCTATAAGCCTGCTGTCAGTCTTGAAAAAGTCCGAGTTCCAAAGCGGAAAGTTGCCCAAGTCCGAAAGCACGTTATCCACACGCACGGAGTAGTTAGAGATAAGCAAAGACGACTGCGTGATATATATGAAATACAACTGCGCATACGTTTCGATAACTTGCCAAATATTCGTCACTTTGAGTTTATCATCATAATACAGACCGTATCTCTCAAAGTCGTACATAAAGATGTTACGACGATGTGATTTGCGTTCCCATTTTAGACGTTTGCTTATGGCAAACCTTTTACACGTCGCGAGATTGTACACCGTGTGATTGTCCATTGCCTTTTTGAGCGCGTTTTCAAGGTTTATCCAAGGGAAATTCGGAAACTTTAAGTCGTTTTCGAGTATCTTTTCAAAAGCCTTGTCACGAAACATAACTTCTTGCGACAACGCCACGTCCGTTATGAACGTCGTTTTTTTCTTGCCCATTGTACCGCACCCCATAAAGACAATCGGGCGTTCGTTGATGAATCCGCGGTTTTTCATTTCGTTGTGGTTGAGAACGGCAAAGCCAATCTTCCTGCGGATATAGTCGAACACGACAAGCGCAATCACGCACCATACGTACCACGGTATGAAATTAAACGGTGTCCACAAGTCGATTGCGAGTTTATAGACCTGTCTATAAATATGCACCATATCCCACGTCACCGCGAAATAAAAGTAAAAGGCAAGAAATTCAACCACGATAGTGAATAGGTTGAAATTATACGCCCATATCACCGCCCACAATATGTAATACGCCTTATTATCTTTTACAAACGCAACGAAATCGACAATCCAATTTTTCGCGGGTTTGTACGTCTTATCAGATATACGCCGTGCGATAATAAGTGGTTTTGAATCGATGTTATAGTCGTTGTTTTCCTTGTCCAACACTTCTTTTATCGCCATATAGATAATGAACACAAACGGGATTATGTACAAAATCGCGTTGGCAACGACAAGCAACAATCGTCCGAGAAAGTCCAAATATCCCACAATATTGCGCGACGTTACAGTAAGTTGCCAATATTCGTGCCATTTGACCTTGAATCCCTCAAACGTTTCGGGCAACGACGGAACAGGCGATGACGGCATATTAGGCAAATCGAAAAACGGCATTTTGGGCAAATTGTTGACTGTCGGCGTTATGCTTGTTTCTATGCCAAAGATATTGCAAAAATAATAAGCAAACGACAAGCCAAAGTCACGCACGCCTTCGATGAGCCTACCAAAAGCGGACGAAAAAACGAATATCGCCACCAGCACAAACGCCAACGTTATTGCAACGCAAATAAAGTGCCTATAATCTATCTTTTTCCCGACTTTTTTCATACCTTAAACCCCGTCCACACAAAATATCCCACGATGATTGCCACGACCACGCCGAGAAGCACAAACCCCAATCTTTTTGCAGTTTTTTTCATATCAACTCCGTAAAGCCTTTTGCTTTCCACCACGCGAGATTGTCATCGTTTTCGACATATACGCCCGATACGTTCATAAAGCCATATATTCCGCAAGCCCTGCCGTAGACTTCGTCCTTATCGTTGCCGACCATTCTTTTATACTTGTTTTGGTACTTTGTACCCCACTTAAACGTTACAATATATCTTCTGTTTGCCATAATTCACCTTACTTTTATAATTTCGTTTGACTTTTCAAAAGCGTTTTCATATAATAAGTACAAAGAAGCCAAGAAGCCTATATCGGTGGACATTGCAAAAGTAAAACTTTTGCGGAGAGCTTCTTTTTTTTTATACTCATTTTGAATATTTCCACGGCAACGGCTTATCTTCAAAGAATTCTTTTTTGTCGTGCCTAATACGTTTTCCTATATACATAGGTTCTGTATCTTTTGGATTTGGATTTAGCTCGACCTTCTCGTTAGTGCGGTTGCCGTCCTTTTCTGCGTGCATAACTTTCCTAAAACGGTATTCATCTACTTCTTGTTCGCCTACAATCAAAGCAGGGTGCTTATTCTTTTTGTAATACCGAAAATGCGGATACGGCGCAGAAATATGCTTGCTTGTCTTGCCTTGATTTGCTATCCGCACATAATTTGCACGGATAGCACTTAATTGCTTTTGTGAAACCTTATTCTTTCTTCTTGACATTTTTCACCGTCCTTTTCCTGTTGGCTTTTGTCGCTGATTTTGCCTTTGCTGAACGAACACATTTGGATTTATCACGCGAAACGGGAGTTTTTATCGCCTTGTAATCAACGGTATGATTGTTTTTGCGTTTAGAAGCACACTTTACTATAAAAACGATAATCTTGATTAAAATCAATGCAACGATAATACCGACGATTATCAAGCCGAGAATCTTCAACGCTTTTAAGAAGTCGCTGTTTTTGAACCAATCCCAAATCTTTTGCATTGCAGTCAAGAAATTGTTGACAAGATGTTCGCCCGGGGTAAGCTCAACGGGCGGTGGTTCAACGCCTGCAATGACATCAACGGGCGTATGCATAACCGCAAGCGTATAATAATCTTCCTTGCCCTTAAACGTCATAGTTATGATGTTAAAGTCGAAAAATACCGTTTCTTGTGCAAGATAGGAATCAACGACATCTTGATCGACATCTAATCTTCCAGGATTACGAGTTATAGGTCGTGACGTATAATCAGACACGGCGAATCTAAACAAATACGGCACTTCCTTTTTGCCATAACTTACGTTGCAAAACGTCTTGAAAGACTCGATGTCGTTTTCGTTGATAAGCAAATCGGAAGCAATACTCGAAGAATTCAACGAAGTCTGTTTAACTTCTTCAAACGGACTAACGTTCGTATGCGATTCGTCCAATGCTTCGTCCTTTGGATAAGACCAACCGTATTCCCAAAGTTTATCCCACCACGAATGATTTGAATTATACGAATTCAAATCAAAAGTATCTTGAAGATTCGTTCTTATTTTGTTCAACCCGACTTGAATCCCCTTTGCAGAACGAGTAGAATCGACTTCATTTACAAAGAGTTCGGACGGAAGATTCCTCGACGTATGCCAAGATACATAATTGCTCGAAGCGTAGTTCTGAATATAATCCCTAATCGAAGAAGATGTTACGTCGCCTGCAACCGTTTGTTTGTTTATAACGTTAAACGCACCCGAATCCGTGTACGACGGACTATAAAACACAAACGGCAATACATTTGAGTAACTATTAGCAAAACGTTGAATAAACATATTGCCAGAGGTCATCGAAAACGGTCTTAAATTGTAAGCCCAATCGTAGTGCAATATATTTGAAGACCCCGCAACCGAATCGCTATGCCTACCATACCACAACAAATAATCCACCGATTTGTCATACAAAAGAGATGTTCCGCCTTCTGAATTATCAACGGTTTCATAATGATTGTTTGATAATGCTTTTTGATAAAAACCTTGATTCGACGTCACCAATATCGGCGCGGTTTTGCACTCATACCATTGAGCATAAATTTCCCAAAGACTGCCGTACTTATCGAATACGCGTTGCGGAATGGCAAAATACACCGAACTTACGTTGTTGTGATGATATGCGCCTAAACTAGATACGCCCGTCAAATAACTTGTTTGATATACTTTCAAATCAAGCGTTTCAAGAACGTCAACTTTGCACATGAAAGTGGACGGATTATTTGCGTTTTCGCCATACGTCGCCATATAACCGCTACACTTAAAAGAACGTCCGATGTTTTTGTCCAACGTTACGTCGCTTTTATCGGTTTTGAGATAAACGCCTGCAATATCGTATCTGCGACAGCCGTTTTCCGATTCATACTTTTGAGCCAACGCAAGAAGTTTCTTTTCCGGATCTAAAATCTTGAATTTGTAAAACAAATTCGCATAATCGCCCGTTGTCCTCGATACGCACACGATGTTGAAATCGTCATATTCGGAAGCGACGTATTCGCCCTCACTGTTCTTTACAAACGCTGTTGCCATACGCACAACGTTTGAATCGAGATATGTCGAAAAATCAAGCTGTTGCGGATTGTAAAGATACGTATATAAAGCGTAATTCTTATCCAAATTCGCATAGTATGAATATCCGTACTCCACAAAGGTATAAAAGCGCAATTCGCCGTCTTTATCCTTGGGATAATTGCCCAAATCAAATTCATTGCCGTGTTCGTCTTTACTGCCGTACAAATCATCGAATATCGACGTATTGTCAAACTTGACATTGTTGTCGCTTGCGTATGCAACAAGCCCCGAAGAAACTATTTCAAACGACAACAACGCAAGCGTTACAAATACAAGCAACGCCACAAAAAATCTTATTGATGTTTTTTGAAAAAATCTTGTCATTAGAATATAATCTCCTCTGTATCAAGCGAAATTGACATTTTGCCATTAATCGAAAATCCGATTCTAACAGCCGATTCCGCATTATCCTTTGGCGATATTGTCAACCAAAACATAGTTTGATTATAATAAATCGCCTTTTCTTCAACACTTATAGAATCGCTTTCGTAAAGCACATTCAACATATCCGTTACGGTGAGTCCCTTTGCAGACAGAGCAAAACCGTTATTTGTATTTTTTATATCAAAAAACTTAGTAACGTCCTCGGTTGATAAAAACAAACAAAGTTTTCCGTCTTTTACAAAAGTAAATTTCAACGACGAATCCGCTTTAATCGAAACGGTATATTCACCATTATTATCGCTTGTAGAAGGGGACTTCACGGCAACGTTCAATGCCATTTGCGGAGAAATAACATATCCTGTCGAAGTGCTGTATATATCTTTTCCGTCAATAGTTACGTGAAAAAGAGAATTAGGCACTTTGTCACCGTAGTTTTTGAAGAACACGGCAAAACCTACTATCACCACCACAAGCAACAGCAGAATCAAAAATTTGAGTATGATACTAAATTTTGATAATTTTCGTTTTGCCACAATAGAACCTCAAATTAGAATATAATACCGGGGGTTACGCTGACACTTGAAACAGACGAGATAATGCGGAAATTGAAATACTCGCTCAAATCACCGCAACGAACCGAAATTCTAAAATATGGTGTTACTCCGGGAGAACCGGCAGAGTTTGCCACGTAAGATTTGAATTTGCCATACATCATAGAACCCGACGGTCCGCCTTGTACACTTTGATAGTAACCTTCAACAGTTTTGTTGGGGGTGATAATGAGTTTGTTATTCTCAATCTTCACGCTGAAAATGCTATCCTTGATGCTTTCGAGTGTTATTTGAGATTCCGTGCCATTCCACGCTCCGCCAGCTGCGCTTGATCTATAATTTTGTATGGTGATTTTGCCGAATGCAGACGTTGTAAAGGTCAAATTGTTGTAATAGCTTTCGCCGACATCACCAAAGACGTTAGTCAAATCGATTGCAAGATTTGCGCCGTTCGTCGAGACCATGTATTGAAAACCATCAACGCCAGAGCCAATCGAAAGACCACTTGCGTTAACAGACAAACTCGAAGGAATACCGTCGAAGGTGATCATGCTTGTTGCTTCGAATTTTCCTTCACGAGTAACAACTTTGACGTATGCGACAGATCCGCGGAAGGATTTTTTACAAGTAACGGTTGCGGTGAGTGCGCCGTCAGATGCCGGAGTGACCGTGATGTAATCGCTGATGTTTTCACTTGCACGTGAATCACCGTCTGCCCATGCGATTGACCAGTCAACTGCTTTGTTGGGGGCGTCGGCAGGAGTAATAACTGCGGTTATTGTTTGAGATACAGAACCGTCGCTTGCTGTCGTTGCAACCCCACCCAAAAGACGAACCGTAGTATCGTGCAACACGCCATTGTCTATATCAGAAGCCATATCTTTCGACACGTTCAAATCCTCGGAAGAATGATTCATTCCGAACACAATGCCGAGAACAGCCGTGAGAACGCAAACAGCGCAAAGCACTGAAACACCTATGATTTGCCATACCTTTGATTTTGTAAGATTATATTTCATTTTTCTTATCTCCGTTATAGATTTTTGCCGAGAGTGGAATCCGCTCTCGGCAAATGTTCACTTGCTTATGCTTGCGGTTGCTCTGCTTTCACAAACGTTGCGCCAACATAGTGGGCAAGTCTGCCTGCGTTTTGAACTTCCGTTACTTTGCAAGTATCGCAAGACTTGATTGCTTCAATCGCCGTGTCGTTGAATCCGTCCGCGGAAGTGCAAACGTTTTGTCCGTTGATGACAAGAGTATAAGAACTCTTTTCGTTTGCAATGGTTTCCACAACGTTGATATACACGTTTTCGTTATCGGTTTTGACGATTGCATAAGTCTTTGTGCCTGCTACCGTATCTTCGGTTGCCTTCACGCCCTTGATAAGTTTTGCAAAGTCCAACTCAAAGTCTTTGCACACCTCAAAGCCGTTCAATTCGGTGTCTTTCTTGATACGGTCAAAGTTTTCAAGCCAACCGTACGGGTTGGAAGTCTTGAAACCGTTTGTAAGCGCAGCTGTCACCGCCACTGCCAACATCAGAAGGGCAAGAGTGATGAGAACGCCTTTTACAATGCTTTTTGTTTTTCTGCTCAAAATATGTACCTCACATTTTTATATTCACGGATTCTGCCGTGTCAGTTTTGTTTTTTTACTTATTCCAAAAACGGTTATATTTTGCTTTTGAACCTTTTACACCGCCTGCGGATTTGGTTTTGTAAAACATAACCATTTGTTCGCCAGTCTTTTGATTATAAGAACTTGACCACGAACAGCCGTGATAACCTTTTTTCTTCGCAATAGCCGACAATTGTTGTGACGACAATTCAGGACGTCCCACAAAGTCGCGACCTTTCATTGCAGAAGCCTTAAAATCAACACCGCTTTTCAGCAAAACCAAATCTTCTTGCCTTATTCGATATTTAAGTTTTTGCAAATTTTTCACCACCTTTATTGTTGTTTTCACGGATTCTGCCGTGTCAGTTTTTGATTTTTACTTGACAACATAACCGCCGTTAGCGTAATATGATGACAAGGTAGTGCAACTCAATCCAATTTGGATTGTTTATTGTTGGCACAGCAATGTGTAACCAACCGCACGTCACGGAGCATTATTTGCTCCGTTTTTTCTTATTCTTCGGTTTTTGTATTGCCTTTGTATGAATAAGAACATTATGTTTGTCTTTGCTATTAAGCGAAAATCGCTCTTTCTGTTCAGGGAATACACGCTTATCGCTCAATCGCAATCTTTGCTTTGACATACGGTTTTTATCAAACTTTTGATAATCCACACCCGTACGCACTTTTAGTCCGTATCGCTCACTATTTATCTCAACGAGTGCTTTATCGGCGTTCTTGCCGTTCTCGTCAAATATCTTGATAGATTTGAGTTTCGCAACCTTTACGCGTTCGCCGTCGTCAATGACTACAACATAGTCGCGTTCGGATTTCGTTTCAACGTCTATGTACTTTGTTCGTCCGCGATACACTTTGCCGACATTTCCACCTTTATTTTTCTTGTTTGTCATAGACAATCACCCGAAAAACTTGTTATAAAAGTCTTGAAAGCCAACAACCGCACCTTTGTAAAAATCCTTTTGTGCAGAAGTCAACGACTTGCCTTGACGTTTATTATCACGTATGTACTTCGCGCAAGTTCTTGACGCTTTATCAGACTTTGCAATGCCGATTTTTCCATAATCGTCACAGTTTTTTGCGAAGATGGAATAACCCCATCTTTTGCCTTTTTCGTATGAGTTCATAAACTACCTCATCTGTTTCGCTTTTTTCTTTCTTTGATATCGCATACGGTCGTTATAAGACTTTCGAGCCATACGCTCGTAGTTTTCGTTGCCTTTCTTAAAATCTACTTGAAAGGTACACTTATTTCTTCCGTCGGGCGAAATAGATGAAAAAGTGTCAACAGGTTCATTGTGTCCCCACCTGTCACGTTTTTCCAAACGATGTGACCTTTCAAAAGGCAATCCCTGTTTGGACAAAATGTTTTTCGCCTGATTGCGAGAAATCAAAGATTTTTCTTCGTTAATGACTTTCCAACGACTTCCAAATCGCACAAAGTCCGTATGTGTCATAGGAATGTATTTTTTGTCATTATCGTAATAGCGCAATCTTTTTGCCATATTGTTTTAACTCTCCATAATGATTTTTTTCTTTATATCGTCAAAGGATTCTGCGATAAACAATCCCGACGATTCGCCGTCCAAATCCGTACCCGTTTCGATAAATACCGTACCTTTCTTGTCACACGCAACAGTCGTTATCTTGTCTACCGACACGAGATATTTCACGTCGCGGTCATAATCCGTCACTTCAATAAATTTCATTTCCGTTCAATCACCGTCCTATGTTTTTTTATGTGCCAAAGGGCGACGTGCTTGTCACCCTTCAACGCGTATATTTTTACGCAACCTTGTTATCACCCCCATTCTCGCGTTTTGCAAGTTCCGTCAAGAAGAAGTCGAGATAAGATTTGTCGCTGTTTCTCGACGGCTTGATTTTGTAAGAATAGACGTTGCCGTCATCGTCTTGTACTTGCGCCTCATAAACGGTGTAGTGAGTGTCCCTGCCTTTGTCGTCGGTCATAACCGCGTCTTGCATAACAACTTTCACGTCCTTTTCCAAACTGAACAAAAGGTCGAGAACGTCATATCCGCCTTGATCGCTTGCGACAAAATCGATATTGACTTCACGTCCGAGCGCATACCCGTGAATGAAGTAAGACCACATATCCTTGCCGTCCTTGCTCTTAAATGAGCCACGTTCGAGAATGAGATTGTTGAGTGTGCTTTTGATTGCGTTCATTGCTTGTTTCTTTTCTTTTTCCATACTTTTGCTGTACTTCCTTTGACGGTGGTCGTCACCCAATTAGTTTTGATTTCCTTACGGATACGAATAAAGGACGTAAAGGAGTAAACGCCCAATTATTCGTTTCGCCTGACTTTCACAGGCTCATCAGTCCGTTTCGGCAAAATCGGCTGATTCGTGCGCACCGGAGGAAGTGCGCGCAAGTCCCAAATGCTAATAGATAAAATCCGTTGTTACTTTCGTTGTGCCTTTCAAGGCGCGACCTGCGCCCCAAACGTCAGAGTGTTTGTCGCAAACAAACTTCTTTTCGGAACGCTCGTAATAACCTTTCGTATAGGTTTCACGGCTCATTTTGCCGTTCTTGTCAAGCGTACGGAAATACGTGCCTTTCGGCAGTTGTCGAAGTTCACAAGTTCCGCAAAAGTCTTGCGATAGTTTCTTCAATGGTTTCAAAGTTGCTTTTGTCTTTTTCATGATTTTTCTATCCTTTGTTTATTCTTCAACCATATATTCGTCGCAATCGGCGCACATAATGTTGACTTGCTTTGTTGCGCGCACGCTTGTATGACAACACGGGCATACGTATTTGCGCGTACTCGATGATTTGACAACAGTTCCTGTCAAAAGGGGACTGCGATAAATCACGCTTGTGTCATTTGCGTTTGCAAATTGTTTGATAAGTTCTGCCGTTTCCGTTGTCAAAGACGTTTGCGACCAACCGATTTTGTCAACCTTGACAACGTTCAATCCGTGGTTTTCGGCAATCTGTTTGAATAGCTTGTTATGATATACACCCGAACGGGAACAATCTTGAAGTCCGTGGACACTTGCGAATTGATGACACATTTCGTGAATCATCGTGCTTGCGATTTCTTCGATAGGGCGATTAAGGTATTGAGCGCACATATTCAATTCGTGTACGCCTTCGTCGTCTTTGTTCTCGTGCCAAACCTTGTTGACCGACCACCAACCGTAAGCCTTGTTGCGTGAATCCACTTGCACCGTGATGACAGGTTTCACAAGTTCGCCACCGAACAAACGCTCATTGATGAAGTCGTACAGTTTTCCGAGATACGCGACCGTTTCGATATACCTTTCCGTTCCGTTTTCCAATTTTCGCTGTCCTTTGTAAAAAAAATGTACCGAAGTCGATATTTCAACTTTCGATACAAGAGTAAAACTTTATAAATAAGCAATCGTTTTCTTAAAGTTGAACAAAACGCTTGTCAAACAGTTGGTTTTAGTGTAAGATATCAAATGTTCACGATGAATGCGGAGGCATAGCCCAGTTGGTTAGAGCGCTACGTTGACATCGTAGAGGTCATAAGTTCGAGTCTTATTGTCTCCACCATACGTGAACAAAAAAGAACTTGCTTTTTTGTAAGAAGAAAACCCCGAAATATCGGGGCTTTTTCTTTTCTTTTTATAAGCTACGAATCATAAACATAGTCGTACATTGACGAGGCGAGTTATAGGCTGTTCGAATCTGAAACGCTTGCCGTTATAGTTGAATTTTTTTTCGTAAAATAAAAAGCCCTGACTTTCGTCAAGGCCTGCGGCTAACATTTGTAATAAAAGGATCTTTTTCCCGTTACACTTGTTCCGCTTTCGCCCGCCATACAACTTTCGATACAAGAGTAAAACTTTATACGGAGGTTTAAACTGTCGTAGGGGAATGAAAAGTGATTGATTTTGCAAAAAATCCACGCTATAATGGCGGTATGAGCAGAAAAGATAAACGCGACGATTGGGATAATGGCATGACTATTGCCCCTATGAACGGCGACGAGTTGCCGAAATATAGGCGTGCAATTTATCTCAACAGCGAAAGACGTCCAAAAAACAAGAGAGAAAAAAGCGACATAACGAGAAAGGAACAGCGCGCAATGATCCGAGCGATGTTTGAGGTTATGCTGCCGCGTGTGCTTATCGTTTTGTTGTGCTTCGGCGTAACCGCGCTTCTTATTTGGCTGTGGCTCAAATAGGGTGGAATGGATTGTCGCGAGATTTGAGAATATAAAAAGCGGAACGCAATTTGCGCTCCGCTTTTTTAGTGTTTGTTTTTTATTATGCTTGCAACGTTAACATACAGCGGAAGGAATAATCGCTGTTTGCAAAGAATATTTGGTTGTCCTCACCGTAAGAGGAGGATAAAGAATACTCAACGCCGTCAATTGTGAAGTAAACGCCGAACTCGTCGTAGCTTGCCTCTGTGGCTTCTACAAGCTCTCCGCCGTTGATAGCGACGGAAAGGTGACCTTTCGACGCAATAACTTTGGTCTGACCGTCGTCCGAAACCCACGTGCCGAAATAGCTTTCGGGCATTTCGATTTTTGCCAATTTGGTGAAGTCCACGTCATAGCCGCCGTCAACTTGATACAAGTTGAATTTCTTTGCTTCCGCATCGTAGGTGAAGAAAGTCTTCGTGCCGTTGAGATCAAACTCGAATTGACTCTTTTCAACGTCATATTCAGCTCTTATCGACACAAATGCGGCGTCGCCGATTTTGAGCTGCAATTTGCCATCTTTGTCGATGACTGCGGTTATTTTGGTTGTGGCGTCAACGCCTTCCCACGTGCCGATAATCTCTTCGGGAACTTTGGTGGGAATCTTCTTGTAGAGATTGATCGTCGTGCCGCTGTTGCTGTACATGATCATGCTCGGATTGCCGTACTTGTTGTAGAAGAAGAGAATATACGTGGTGTAGCCGTCGCCTTCGAACTCAACCTCGTAGCCGTAGGTTTGGTTGTATTTGACGGGGTAGAATACGTCGTTGATTTTGAGCGTCGTTTCGGTGAACACTACGGTGTAGTGATACGCGGTGATTTCGGGGTCGGATTCCCACGTGCCGATATAGTTTTTGTTGAGGGACTCGACGCGGTTGAGCTTTTCGCCGTTGCCGATTTGCAAGATATCTTTGTTTACGTTTCCGGACACGGAATAGAACGCAACTCTATACGAGGTGTCCGAACCGTACGTACCCACAAAGCCGTCTGCAGCGGTGTATGAGGTGGGAATAAACTCGACGCCGTTTATCGTTATGGTCGAATACGTGATGGTGACTTTGTACGTTTCGTCGTCCGTCATATACAAACCTACGTATTCTTCGGGAATTTCGATGCCGACGGATTCGTTCGTTTCGAGCAACGTGAATTTGACGTATTCGTTGTTTGTATATTTAATCATTGCGGACACGAATTTGCCTTCCTCGTCTTGCGCCGCATCAAACAGATAAAGGGTGTCGTTTCCGAGTTTTATCGCAACGCCTTCCGATTCGGTGTAAGAAATGATTTCACATTCGACGCCGTTTACCCAAACTGCGTGAGATTGTACGCGCACTTTGTATTGCAACTTGTTTTTCGCATCGTCGATTTTCCACACTCCGATAAATTTCGAGGGAATTGTTACAATGTCGGGATCAACTGCGTCGAGGGTTACGTTGACGGAATAATCGTCGCTCGTGATGAGAATTTGCTTGGAGCTGAATTTCATTATGCTGACGACTTTGTTGTTCCACGTGCCGATGAAGTAAGCGGGCTCGGTTTCGGTTGCCGCGATATATTGGTCGATGGCAATGTCCGTGCCGTTGTAGTTGAAGCCTGACTTGTCAACGGTGAGGAAGTTGCCGAAGCTGTCTTTGTATTGTCCGATATAATCGTCGAGAACGCTGGTTTTGCTTGCGTTTTCAAAGTCGAGGCCGAGGTCGGTTTTGACGTCGAAAGCGGTGTTGAAATCAAACGTCAAAGTGACGGTTTCTTCGATACCGTAGGTCTTGTAGGTGAAAACGACTTGTTTGAGTGCGCCGTCCGCAAGGATAAGAGTGAGGTCTTGTGCGTATTTGTAATACGCTTGCTCGTTGCCTATTGCAAAGTAGGGCGCAACGGTCTGAGCCATGCTGTCTTGATGAAGCGTATATTTGTTTTCGTCAACCTTTTTGAACAATGCGACGTCAAAGCCGAGGAGGCTCGGTTGATAATACGCAATGGATTCAACATTTACGGGGTCGCGCAATACGACTTGGTTTGAGGATTTGAGATAGTCGAAAGGATAGACGTAACCGTCAAGTGCGACGTAGCCGTGTTCTTCGTCCTTATATGAGTCGTAAACCATTTGTTCGTTGACGTACACGTTGTAGTCGGTGTCGCCGTAGCCGGGACGAGTTTCGCCGCCTTCGGGCTCTTTGTAACCGACTTCGTGACCTTGGTGGCGCACCGTGTACGCGGCCTTTTCGGATGCGGCTTGAAGTGCCGAAGCGAGAACATCGTGGTCGGCGGTGTGCGGATAAGGTTGAGTGTAGAGTGTGTCAACGCTTGCCGTGCCGTGTTCGCTGAGGTCGAAATCGTAGGTGGATACGTACGTTTCGGAAGCGGAGGAGGGTTGAATGCGTTCTGTTACGATATGAAGTTTGGTCGCCACTCCGTTTTCAACGGTGATTGTGAAAGACGCGATGCTTTCCGTCCAGCCCGAAAGCGCGCTTGCCGCTTCTTTTGCTTTTGCGGCGTTGTACATCACGTATTCAGTGTCGCTAACCTTTTCAAAATCGCTTGCCGCAAGCAAATCGAATGGGTTGTAATAGGTTTCGAAAAGCTCGTCGGAAGTGAGTTCGACAACGGTGTTTTTGTTTGTGTGTTGGATAACGGTGATATTGCGGTTGTTTTTGCCGAACACCGATTCAAAATACACCTTGCCAGTTTCGGCGTCGGATTCGATTTGAGAGATTTGTTTGTCGCCGAACACGGTTTCGATATTGTGAGTGAAATCGTAATCGTCGTCGTCCGCGTCGTAGAAGTAGCTGCCTTTAACTTTCAGTCTGCCTTGAAGGGTTGCAAAAACGTTTTCTTCCATATGCGCAACGAAATTTACGACGATTTGGGTGTCAACTTTGAGAGTAAGGCTCAAAGAACCGTCTGCGGATGCATGGGTTTCCGTACCGTTGACGGTGTAGTTTTTGAGGATATAACCCTCTTTGGCGGTTGCGGTGATTTGCACCGTGGTATTGGGCGCGAAAACCGTGCCGACGGGGGATACGACGAACGAACCTTTTTCGTCGTCTGCGGATACCGTGAGAGCGACGTCGGTGGTTTGAATGATTTGAACGCTGATTTTCGTGTCGCCTTCGACGGTGAAGTTGTATTTTCCGTCTTGACCGCAAGAAAGAGCGGTGCCGTTTGCCGAAACGCTTTCGACCGCATATTTGCTGCCCGTCGCGATTGCAACCGTGACGTATGCCGCCTCGCCTTTTTGATAGCCTTGCGTATTCGTTGACGGAGATACGGTGATTTGTGCGATGGATTGGTCGACGTTGCACTCCGTAGAAACGGAATAATATTCGGTTTCGTTGCACGCGCTCAACCCCACTGCGAGAGTGAGTGCAAGCACGAGCGCAAGCGTGATTACGATGCCTTTGAACCCTTTGTTCATATATAACTCCTTATAAGGCTTATAATTTTTTTAATACACGCTATCATAGCATCGCGCGAGCGTTTTGTAAACTTAAACAAAGGAAAAAGTCGCTATTTAATCGACAAAAACGCTTATTTCGCGAACCGAAAGCGAAAATGTATAAAAATATGCATATTATGCATAATTATAAATTTTCAAAAAAGTCTGTATCTTCTCGTCGGCAACCGCAAAAACGAGATGTTTGCACACATGTATGGAAAATACACACGATGTGGATTTTTTATTACTTTTTTAATGTTCCTTAAAAAAAGAAAATTTTGTCAAACAGATGTCGATTTCGAAAATTAGATTGCCGAAAACGTTATGGTTGTAAAATTGAAATTTACATTTAGAATATCTAAAACCACGCTTTTTATCGAAAAATGTCGATTTTTGCAAAATCCGTTTTTTCGTCATAATTTTTCAACAAAAACCGCAAATAAAAATTTTTATGCAAAAAAATGCGTTCGGAACGAAGAAAGTTGTTGATTTTTAGGATTATCTTTGCTACAATTTACTCTTGTATTTTATAAATGCGCATATATGCGTGGAGACTTTAATGGACAGAAGAACGACAAAAACTACACACTACTCGCTTGTGGCGTTGATATGCGTCCTTATCGTCACGTTCGCTCTCGGAATGGGTGGGGTTGCCACCGCGGGACAAGACGTGGCGAAAACGGATGCTGTTTCCGGATTTAGCAAAGTCGGCAATTTCGACATGGAAACGCTTCGCCAACAATACTTCAGTCAAACGGCCGTTCAGGAAACGACCGCATCATACAGCGGCAAACGCTGGGTTATAGTAGAGCTCGAAGGCGATTCGCTTTTTACGTCTTACGAAAACAGAGGATATTGGTACGGTGATTTTACGACGTATTGCAACAGTGAAGAAGGCAAGTTGCTCAAAGCCGACATCGAGGCGTCACACAAAGATTTCCTCGCAGTACTCGACAACAATCGTATCGACTACAAATACAAATATTCATACTCGACGCTCAACAACGGCGTTGCTCTGAAAGTCGATGCAGACACATTCAACGAGATTAAAAAGCTCGACGGTGTAAAGAGTGTTTATTATTCGGAATCCTATGCGATTCCGACTGTTGCCGTGAGCAACAACGCAAACGTCTATACGACGGGCATTTACGATTCGTCCAACCTCTCTTACAAGGGCGAAGGTATGGTGGTTGCCGTGCTCGACACCGGTCTTGATTATTCTCACGAGGCGTTTTCTACAATGCCGTCCAACCCTGCTTGGACGAAAGAATATGTTGCGGCAAAGATGGCTGCAAGCACGAGATTCAACGCTCAAGCCACCGTTGACGAGGTGTACTACAACTCCAAAGTGCCTTTCGCATACGACTATGCGGACGACGACGCGGATGTTTATCCGTCCTATTCGACGCACGGCACGCACGTTGCAGGTATCGTCGCAGGTAAATCCGATTACGTCGTGAACAAAGAAACGGACGAGACTTTCGTGGGCGTCGCTCCCGAAGCGCAACTTGTTATATGCAAAGTTTTCACCGACAACCTCGACAGCGATTCGTTGGGCGGTGCGGACACCATCGACATCATCGCGGCGGTCAGCGACTGCGTTGAACTCGGCGTGGACGTCATCAACATGAGCCTTGGTTCGAGCGCGGGTTTCTCCGATGAAAAGAGCGACGAACTCATCAACGAAGTTTACAACAGAGTGAGAGCGGCAGGCATCAGCCTTGTGGTTGCTGCGAGCAACGACTATTCCTCGGGCTTCGGCGGCGGCAACGGTACGAACCTTGCAAGCAACCCCGACAGCGGTACGGTCGGCTCTCCGTCCACTTACGGTGCGGCGCTTTCGGTTGCGTCCATCAACGGACAAAAGGCAACCTTTATTCAAGCAAACAATGATGAAAATCAAGTTGCGTTTATCACCGAATCTTCGGACGCAAACGGCAACGAATACGACTTTGTCGAAAGACTTTACAACATCGCAGGCAAGAGCAAAGGCGATACGCTCAACTTCAAATACGTCGTCGTAGGCGGCGTGGGCAGAGCGACGAACTACACCTCGAAAATCAGAAGAGAACTTCAAGACAAAACCGGTTACGACGGAACGATTGCTCTCATTAAGCGCGGCGACACGACTTTTGCGGACAAAGTGCAAACCGCAATGGACAACGGCGCGGACGCGGTTATCATCTACAACAACTTGTCGGGTACGATAAGAATGTCGCTCGGCGACGTCAACAACCCCGTGCCTACTTGCTCCATTCCTATGGACGCAGGCAAGGTGTTCGTCGAAAAAGCGGACAAGGGCGTAGGCTCGGTGCAAATCAACTCCGAGTTCAAAGCAGGTCCGTTTATGTCCGACTTCTCGAGCTGGGGCCCGACTCCCGACTTGCAACTTAAACCTGAAATCACCGCTCACGGCGGAGAAATCACCAGTGCCGTTCCCGGCGGATACGACGTGTACAGCGGCACGAGTATGGCTGCTCCGAACATGTCGGGTGCGATTGCGCTTTTAAGACAACATCTCAAAACCGCAAATCCCACTCTCACGGGCGTTGAGCTCAACGCAAGAGTAAATCAAGTGCTTATGAGCACCGCAACGATTGCTCTCAACGACGAAGGAAACCCCTATTCGCCCAGAAAACAAGGCGCGGGACTTGCAGGCATTGCGGACGCTATAAACGCGGAAAGCTTTATCACGGTCAAGGACAAAGACGGCAACGTCAGAGATAAGACCAAAGTCGAGCTTTACGACGACAAACAAAAAACCGGCATTTACGAGTTTGAGTTTACCATCAACAACATATCGGGCAAAATCGAGCAATACGATCCCACCGTGTACGTTATGACGGAAACTCTTGCGTCGGACAACAAGACGGTTGCGGAAAAAGCGTATATGCTTTCGGACAGCACCATCGAGTACGTCGTTGACGGTGCGCCTCATACGGGAAGCATCAGTGTCGGCGCGGATATGACGACCACCGTCAAGGTGAAAATCACTCTTTCGCAAGCGGCGAGAAATTATCTTGACAAGAGCTTCAAAAACGGTATGTACGTCGAAGGCTTCGTGTCTTTGAAAGGCGCGGATACGACCAAAGTCACCATCGGATTGCCTTATCTTGCGTTCTACGGCGACTGGACGGACGCTCCGCTCTTCGATTACAGCACCTACGAACTTGCAGAGAGCCAAAAGGACACCAATGTTCCTGCGGAAGATAAGCTCGTGGCAAGTGCGGCGGACACCAAAGTCATCGGCATGTACTTTGACGACAAATACATCCTCCAACTCGGCGCGTACTTGTACGAGATGGACGAAAGCGAAGTGAAAATTTATCCCGAAAAGGAAAAAGCCGCAGTTTCTATGTTCGACAACAGAGGACAAAGAACCATCTACGAAGTGTACATGGTTTATGCGGGACTTCTTCGCGGCGCGGCATACATGAACGTTGAAATCAAAGACGCCGCGACGGGACAAGTTATCTACACCGAAAGACAAGAAAATATCAGCAAGTCTTATGCGGCGGGCGGCTCGAACAGGGCGGCGGCGATACAGCTTGAAATCAAGCCTTCCGAATGGAACTTGCTCAACAACGGCACTTACTATGTGTCTTTGAAAGGCGAACTCGACTATCCGGGCGGAGAAAACCCCGACAGAAACTCGTTCGACTTCCAATTCACAGTAGACTACGAAGCACCGCAAATGCTCGACTACCGTATCAGATATGAATCTTATACGGAAAACAAAAAAGTTAAATATCGTATCTATATGGACGTGGACGTCGTCGACAACCAATATGTGCAAGACGTCATGCCCTGCTACGTAAAGACGGAAAGAGGACAACGCACGCTCACGCTTTTGACGGAGCATCCCATTCCCGTGTACGGCGGACAAGGACAAAAGAGCACGGTGTCTTTCGACATCACGGACATTTACGAGGACTACATCAAGACGGGCAAGATGTACATTGCGGTTGAAGACTACGCAATGAATCAATCGACGTATATCATCAACGCCCAAGCAGGCCTAGACTATCCCGAAACGGTGCTTGTAAGCGACGCCGACGGCAGACTTATCGACACCGAAGAAACGGGCAAGAATACGAGCGGTGAAGGAAAGGAATATCCCATTTACGAGCTCGAAATCAAACAAAACGAGTTGTTTACGCCCTCGATAACCACTCTTCCCGATGCAACCATGTCGCAAACGCTTTCGTGGTACGTTGACAGCGGAAGCAGATTCGTTGCCGTCAACAAGGAAGAAATCTTCGGTCTGGCGCAAGGCAGAGCCACGATTTATCTCAAAGACGGAGAGGAAAGCGACAGCTTGATTTACGCAAGAGTCGACGTTATCGTCGGTGAAGAAAGACTTGCAGAACCCGTTGCGGACAAAATCGTGTTCCCGACGGTGCTCAACGGCAGCGGATATGCCGTGAACGTGGACAAGTCGGATCTCGATCTCAACCCCGGACAAACTTTGCAAATCGTTGCAAGCATGTCTCCGTGGTACATCCAAAACGTCGAGTTTACATGGACGTCTACAAACCCTGCCGTCGTTGAAATCGACAACCTCGGCAACATAACCGCAAAAGCGAAAGGCACTGCGTATATCGAAGCCAAAGCAAGCGGAACGCGTTTGAGCAAAAAACTGAAAATCGTCGTCGGCGACTATTACAGAATCCTCAACTACACGTTGTACGATTATTACGGCGGCGAAGAGTGCGTGATCCCCGAAGACAAGAACGTCATGTACATCGACGAAGAGTGCTTCTGGAACAACACCACTTTGAAGAGAGTCGTGCTTCCCTCAACGCTTACCGAACTTCCCAAGACGGCGTTCAAGGGCTGCACAAATCTTGAAGAAATCGTCATTCCGAGCCAATGCATCGTCATCGGTGAGAGCGCGTTCGAGGGTTGTACGAAACTCAAAACGGTCAAATTCGGAATGTTTACGGACAGAGATCACAACGTGTCCGACACGTACCACGGCGCAATAACGATCGGTCGCAACGCATTTGCAAACTGCACGTCGCTTACGACGATTGAAAATCCGCAACGTATCACGACGGCCGGCAGCGGAGCGTTCTCGGGTTGCACGGCGCTTGAAAGCATCGACATTTCCGAGCTTCGCGTCACGGGCAGCGACGTGTTTGCAAACTGCACCAAACTTGCAAGCGTTACGACGTCGAAATATACCGATATCGGCACGAATATGTTCTCGGGCTGCACGGCGTTGAAGAACTTCGTATTCAAAGGTTCTTACCTCAAAGAAGGCGCGTTCAACGGATGTACGGGACTTACGAGCTTCTCGTTCGAGCCGGAAGAGGAATTCCTCGGCATCGGCAACTATGCGCTTGCGGGAGTCAGAATATCCAAAATCGTACTCCCCGACGGAGAGTATTCGATAGGCGAGAGCGCGTTTGAAGGTTGCTTCAACCTCAGAGAAGTCGTTTTGCGCGCAAACACGAAACTTGTCGGCGGAAAATCCACTCCGTTTGCAAGTTGCGAGAAATTCGACAAATTCTCAATCAACGGCGAAAACGCAAATTACAGCGTTGGCGACGGCTCGATTGTGAAAGACACCGGCGTACTTTACAACAAAGATAAGACGCAAATCGTAAGCGTCCCGACCGCAAAGACGGAATTCGAGATGCTTTCAAGCGTCGTTAGCATAGCGGACGGAGCGTTTGCAGGTTGCAACGCAATCACGACGCCCGACCTTTCCGGCATTTCGGAGATCGGAGCGTATGCGTTTGCAGGCAGTACGATCAAATCGGTGACGTTCGGCAGCATAAGCGCACTTCCCGAAGGAATTTTTGCAAACTGCACCAGACTTTCCGAGGTCAACGGCTTGGGCGGCGTGACGTCGGTCGGTGCGTATGCGTTTAAGGGAACGACGGTTCTTAAGAGCGTTACCCTTGCAAGCGCAACGAGCATCGGCAATTATGCATTCCAAAACAGCGGAGTGACGGAAGTCGTGGCAAACAACGTCGAGAGCATAGGAAACAACGCTTTTGCATCTTCCAAACTCACGGCGGCGAACTTTGAAAAAGCAACCAAGATCGGTGACAGAGCGTTTGCAACGTGCAACAATCTCGAAACCGTCAAACTCGGCGGTGTGACCGAGATGGGCAAGGAAACGTTCTTGTCGTCGCTCGCACTCAAAAACGTAACGTTCGGCAACGGCACGAAGGTTATCGGCGCATCCGCGTTCTACGCGTCGAGCGCACGCGCAAACCTTATTAGCGTCGTTATCCCCGACGGAATCGAGCAAATCGGCGAAAACGCGTTCTTCAATTGCTCCGCGCTTACGACAATCAACCTCACCGGCGTAAAGACGATAGGCGATTATGCGTTCTACGGCTGCTCTTCGCTTGAAAACGCGGCTCTCGGCACTGCCGAGATCGTCGGCAAGGGTGCGTTTGCAAACACCGCACTCACGAGCGTAGACCTCACAAGCGCAAAAGAAATCGACGCTTACGCGTTTATGAGCGCACCGCTTACAAGCGTAAACTTCGGCGCGGCAGAGTTTATTGGCGACTATGCGTTTGCAAACACTTCGCTTACGACCGTTACGCTTCCCGCGTCCTTCAACAAGGCGACGTACAAGTACACTTGGACGATTTACGACGAAAAGGGCAGAGTGGAACAAGTCAAATCGCGCAATATTCCGAGTTTCGGAGCAGGTGCGTTCTCGTCCATAAAGACGCTCACCGCAATCAACGTTGCGTCGGACGGCGAAATCGTGTCTATCGACGGCATACTTTATGCGGTTAGACCGGACGGCTACGAATTGTTGCAATATCCTGCCGGCAAGAGCGGCAAGTCCTACAAGACCGTTGACTGCACCGTCGCAATCGGCGACAGCGCGTTCGAAGGCGTTGAAGAGCTTGAAAACATCGAATTTGTCTACACGGTAGGCACGATCGGCAGCTATGCGTTCTATTCCAGCTCGGTGAAGAACTACACGTTCAACAGCGTCGAAGCCCCGACTTTACTTGCAAAATACGTCGATACGACGGGTATGAGCTCAAACGATATCGTGTACTTGCTCTTCGCTCAAAGCACGACGAGCACCACGACGATAGGATCGACGATATACTACGCAAACTTCCTCGACTACGTCGCAAAACGTATCTACAAAGACTACTTCAATAAAGAGTTCTACGATGCGCCCGACTTCAAGTTGACGATGAACATCCCCAAGAACGGAACTGGTTACGACACGAACGTATGGACGGAGTTCTTCGGCACGATCAACAAGACGAGCAACATTCTTCCCGACGCGAAGACGCACGAAACCATCGACGCAATCGAAAGCATTGCCGAGATAATGACGGACGATCAAATTGCGGCGGCAACGGATATAACCGCACTCGACGCAGTGGCGCAAGCGACGCAAAACGCAAGAAAGGCGTACAACTCTATCAACGATAAAGAGCAAATCGCTCTCCTTGGCGAATACGAACAAAAATTGCTTGTAACGGAAAAGGCAATAAGAACCGCAAAAGCAAGACTCGGTCAACCCGTTGCGCTTTCTCAATTGAAGATTGCAACCATTCCCAACAAGATCAGATACGTCGAAGGCGAATCGTTTGACGCAACGGGCATGGTTGTCAAAGCAATCTTTGCAGACCAAAGCGAAATCGTCGTCACCGACTACACGATTGACAAGACGGTATTTGCGTACGGTGACGAAAAAGTCGTGGTAACCTACGTTTACGAAGGAAAGACCTACAACGTCGACTTGCTTGTGAACATCGAGCAAAAGACGACTCCCGTCAATCCCGACGGCCCGAATACCGACGGCAAAGTCGAAAAGGACGACAACAAGGCGGTTGTCATTGCAGTCAGCGTCGTCGTTCCCGTCGTTGTGATTGCAGGCGTTGCGGCGGCAGTGCTTGTCATCCTCAAAAAGAAGAAAGCAAGCAAGTTGCAAAGCAAAGAAGAGTCCGATGAAAACAACGTCAAATCGGACGAAAAAGAAACGTCGGACGAAATCGCGCAGGATACGGACGACAAAGAACAATCGGAAGAAAAATCCGACGAAGAATAACAAAAACACTCCCTCGTCCGCGCAAGCGTGCGCGGACGGGCGAGAATAAATATGGATTATAATCCGAAACGAGTATAAAAATGAAAACAAAAAGAAGTTTACTGTTGGTTTGCGCTCTTGTCGTGTTGACGCTCTGCGTCACGCTTTGCGCATGCAATACGTCGCAAGCCAAACCCGACTATGACTATCTCGTCACTTTCGACTACAACGTCGGCACGCTCGATGCGAACTGTCAGACGCAATATCTCGGCGTGAAAGCAAATTCTCTGGTTGGATTGAAGCCCGGCACGAGAGACGATTTCAAGCAATACGAAGCGTCCGGATACTATCTCGAAGGCTGGTATCTCCCCGAAAAAGATGCCGACGGCAACGTCGTCGTCGATGCGGATACGCAAATGGTCAAACTTGCGACGAAATGGGATTTTTCAACGATGAGAGTCAACTCCGACATGACGCTGTACGCAAGATTGCTCCGCGTGCCCACAATGGTTTTCGTCGATAGAGAAACGGGCGAGGAAGTCAAGAGAGAAACAGGCACTCCCGAATCGAGAAAAGAAAGACCGTCCGCCGTCGTCGAACCCGTAAAGAGCGGTTATACGCTTTATGAATACTACGTCGACGCAACAAGCGAAGAAACTTTCGAATGGCCCTACGTTTTCGGGACGGAAGATATAACGGTGTACTGCAAGTATATCCAAGGTTCGTGGACGATCGTCAAGAGTGAAGATCAACTTCTGGCGGCATTGAGCTCAAACAAGAATATTTACCTCGATTGTGACCTCGACTTTACCGATAAAACCTGGAGATACGGCTCTTTCAACGGCAAGTTGAACGGCAACGGACACACAATCACAGGCATCAATCTGACGAGAAACTGCAACAAGTATACGCTGGGCGCAGGTATCTTCGGAACGCTCGGTGCAAAGACGGACATCTACAATCTTACGATCAAAGACGCAGTCGTCAACTTCAACGTTAAACTCGACAACGGCGAATTTGTGGGTGGATTCTTTGCATACGAAGCAAGAGAAGGCGCAAAAATCACCGACGTCAAGATCGTAAACGGCACGCTCAATTGCGATTTCGGCGACAACAAGACGTCAACGGCGTACGAATGGATTGCAAAAGACGCATCGACGACGCTGAATTGCGACTATTCCGGCGTTACGATAACGGGAGCGTAAAACAGGCTTTCGAAATATAAAATCGACAAAACAAAAAATATTTACTTCATATAAGGAGACAACATGAAAAACGCAAAGAAAATCACGACAATCGTTCTCATTGCGGCTATGGTTTTGCTCACGACGACTATGCTTGCGGCATGCAACGAAACCGGGCAGAGTTACGATCCCGAAACACGTCCTTTCGCAATGAGTATTTCAACTCCGGACGGCGTTTTCAACCCATTTTTCTCAACGTCGGCATACGACTCTTCAATCGTCGGTATGACTCAAATCGGAATGCTCAGCACAGATTCCAAGGGCAACATCACCTACGGTGACAACGAGCCGACCGTGACGAAAGACTATATCGTCAAAGAAACCGAAGAGGGCGGAAAGAAATACACCACTTACGAATTTCTTATCAAAAACGGTATCAAATTCTCCGACGGACACGACCTTACGATCAAAGACGTTTTGTTCAACCTCTACGTTTATCTCGATCCGTCCTACACGGGTTCCGCAACCGTTTATTCAACGGATATCGTCGGACTTAAAAACTATCGTCAACAACAATTCGTAACAAGCGATTCCACGGCATTCGAAGAGCAATTCGTTTCTGACGCAAACGTGCGTATCGACGAGCTTATCGAATATGTAACCTTCAAATACACCGGCACGAAAGAGGACGAACGCCCCTCCGATCGTTGGACGGACGAAGAGAAGGCTCAATTCGAAAAAGATTTCAAGTACGTTGCGGAAACTTTCCAAAAAGAGCTCACGACGGACTGGAACAGCGTTGACATCGAAACCTACAAGAAAGACAACGATTTCACTGATGCATGGCAAGTGTTTATGCTCAACGACGGCGGCATGAACGAACTTTTGCTCGAAGATCCCGAAAATCCCGGTCGCAAGTATAAAGACGCAAACGGCAACTATAAGCTCGACAAAGCGGCTGCGGACGAGTTCTACAACGATTCCATTTTGCCCTACGTCGAAGCAAGCAGTTTGAGCAGAGAAGACGCAATCAGAGAATACTGCATCAGCAGCGTTTTCACCGCATACTTCAAGACCACCGCAGACGGACAACTCGACATCACCAAGACGTCGGCATCCAACTTTGAAACCATCGTCAAATATTGGCAAACCGCATCTACGGTGCTCGACCAATTCACTGCGGAAGCAAAGAGCGACTATTTCAAAGGCAGTACGAAGGTTGTGCCCAACATCGAAGGTATCACCACTCACAAAGTGACCAACTTCAACAGCAAGGACCTCGGCGCAGAGCACGACGTGCTTTCTATAAAGATCAACGACGTCGACCCCAAGGCAATCTACAACTTCTCGTTTACGGTTGCTCCCATGCACTATTATTCGGGCACGTGGCGTGGCAAAGATTACGTTGCGGCATTCAACGGGACGACGGAATTCGGCCTTGAATTCGGTGAAATCCAATTCATGAACGAAGTTATCAACGCATCCAACAAAGTCGGTCTACCCGTCGGCGCAGGCACGTACAAAGCGTCCAACGCAAGCGGCAGCGGCGAAGTGACGAGCGACACGTTCTTCAACAACAACATGGTCTACTACGAGCGCAATCCGTATTTCGAAACTCTCGGCAGCGGAATCAGCAACGCAAAGATCAAATACGTGCGTTACAAAGTCGTCGAAAGCGACCAAATCATCAACGCGTTGACCAACGGCGATATCGACTTCGGTGAGCCCAGCGCAACGCAACCCAACATTCAAGCTGTCAACAATGCAGGTCTCGGACACGTCGAAATCGCAACGAGCGGTTACGGCTACGTCGGGCTCAACCCTAGATTCGTTCCGAACATCAACGTGAGAAGAGCAATCATCAAGGCGATGAACACCTCGCTTATCACGCAAAACTATTATCAAGGCGGCCTTGCGGAAATCATCTATCGTCCTATGTCCAAGACGAACTGGGCATACCCAAAGGACGCGACGATCTATAAACAAGACGACGTCACCTATGCTTACGACAGCACGGGACAAGAAATCAAACAACTCGTCGAAGATGCGGGTTACGTGTTCAACGGCACCTGCTACGAAAAGAACATCGACGGATTCGGCGTGGATACGCTCAACTACAAGCTCACAATCGCAGGCGGCTCGACGGATCACCCCGCATACTCCATGTTCCTCAACGCTGCAAGAATCCTCAACAGCGTCGGATTCGACGTCAAAGTCGTGACTTCGCAAACCGCACTCAGCGATTTGTCGGCAGGTAAACTTGCAATTTGGGCGGCAGCGTGGTCTTCCACAATCGACCCCGATATGTACCAAGTCTACCACATGGATTCGCAAGCAAGTTCCACAAGCAACTGGGGCTACAAGCAAATCAAAGCAGGCAAGAACACCGAGGCTTACGCTGAAGAGTATAGAATAATCACCGAGCTTTCCGACCTCATCGACCAAGGTCGTTCCACAACCAACCAAAACGAAAGAAAGGGCATCTATGCTCGCGCTCTCGACAAGGTTATGGAATTTGCAGTCGAAATGCCGACTTATCAAAGAAACGATATGTCCGCATACAACAAGAACGTGCTTGACGAAGGCACGATGACTCCCGCAAGCGAACGCTCTCCGTACAACGGATTGATTTCCAGAATTTGGGAATTGAATTACAGATAAAATCTGAAAACGCGCCTTGCGGCGCAACGAACAAACTCAACTAAACCGATACCGTCGGGTGTGAAAACGCCCGACGGAAAGATAGGAAAATAGTTTTTATGGATACGTTAAAATACATAGTCAAAAGACTGCTTCTGTCGGTGGTGATTCTATTTGGTGTGTCTATCATTATTTACTCGCTCGCGCGTATGATGCCGACGGACTACGTTGACAATCAATACTCGTCTGCGGTGCAACAGGGCACTATGAAACAGGAGGACGTCGACCGAATCAAAGAACTGTACGGTCTTGCCATGCCGGATGCGTATTTGCATCTCACGATTGGCGAAAACAGTCAGTTTGCCGGCGAAACGTTCACCAAAAACACGAAAGAAGTCACTTACGACGAAGATATATCCCTCGGCATCAAGAGCTACAACTCCTGGTACGAAGGCTCTTTTGACGGAAGCAAAAATACCCGCGTTATAATCACTGCGGACACCGACGCCGACGGAAAATATCTCAACACCGGCACGTTCAGTATCTGCAAGGTTACAAGCCGTGGCGCAAAAGCCGACGAAACGACGAAAGAAGGCGACGAAACCGCCGACGATTCCATGATTACGCTTGACGAAATCATCACCCCCGTCGAAAAAGGAACTTACGTCGTCAACGAAACAGAAGGTATGGACACTCGTACAATCCGCAACATGACGTTTACTCTTTCAAACGGCAGCGTCGTGACGGTGAATATGTCCTACAAAGTCGCAACGGGCGGAGATAAGTTCGTTGCAATCATCAAAGGTTATTTCAACTGGTTGGGCAACCTCCTCAAAGGCGATTTGGGCATGTCCTTCAAGTATAAGAGACCGGTTTCGGACGTCATCGTTCAAAATATGGGCATTTCGTTTGCAATTGCGTTTATCGCAACGATTTTGCAATTTGCAATCGCAATTCCGCTCGGCATCAAGGCGGCGACGCACCAATACGGATTTATCGACTATTCCGTCACCGTTTTGGCAATGATGGGCATAAGTCTTCCCACGTTCTTCCTTGCGGCTCTTGCAATCCGCTTGTTTGCTGTGCAACTGGGCTGGTTCGAAGTGGGCGGCATAGCGTCTGCGTCTTTGCCTATGGACGCGTCGTGGATAGTGCGACTCGGAGATACGCTGTGGCATATGGTTTTGCCTATGGCGGTTCTCGTCATTCTTTCCATCGGTTCGCTTATGCGTTATACGCGTACCAACACCTTGGAAGCCCTCAATGCGGACTACGTTCGCACGGCAAGAGCAAAAGGTCTCAGTGAAAGAAAAGTCGTTTACAAACACGTATTCAGAAACACCATGATTCCTCTCGTCACCATGATGGCAGGAATTTTGCCGAGCCTGTTCGGCGGCGCAATGATCACGGAAACCGTGTTCAGTATTCCCGGTATCGGTAAACTAGCATACGACGCTCTCGTCGTCGCGGATATACCGTTTATCATGGGCTACAACATGTTTATAGCGATACTGACTGTTGTGGGTACGTTGTTCAGCGATTTGATGTACGCAATAGTCGACCCGCGTGTCAAGATAGGAAAGTAGGGGGGTAAGTATGGACGAAATCAAAGACGAAATAATCGTCGGCAATCCGACGGAAACCCTGCTTGACGAACAAAACGACGTTGTCAACAACATCGGCACGGACGCCGACGTTTGCGATATAGAAAACGACGTCGAAAAAGCGCAGGAAGTCAACAAAGAAAACGAAGAAAACGTAGAAACCGCACAAAGCGACGAAGAGGAGGAAAGCGTCGAGGAGAGAACGTCGAGAACCCTCAGCCCCGGCAGAATCGTCCTCAAACGCTTCTTCAGATCCAAGTTGTCCATAACGGGACTTGTGATGCTTATCGTGCTGTTTGTGTTTTCTTTCATAGGCCCGCTCTTTTCCAATCTCCCGTTCATTTGGGGCGAAAGAGAAGCGGACGACAGCAAAAAGGTCAAAGAAACGTATTATACCGAAGTATCTGCGCCAGATTTCGGCGAAGATACCGTGTATATCGTCACTTATTCCGAACCGACCAACTATCTCAAACCCTCAAAAGACCACTTGCTCGGCACGGACGACAAGGGATTCGATGTGTTCTCGCGTCTTATGTACGGCGGCAGAGTGTCGCTTACGGTGGGCTTCGTCGTTATCATTCTCGAAACGATAATCGGCGTGTTCCTCGGCGGTTTGGCAGGCTATTTCGGAAAGTGGGTTGACCAAATCATTATGCGCATAGTGGATATCTTCAACTGCGTGCCTACAATGCCTATGCTTATGATAGTGGGCGTCGCGCTCGACGCGCAAGACGTCACCGGCCCCGCAAAGCTATATATACTGATGGCGATGATGACGCTGTTCGGCTGGGCAGGCACGGCAAGACTCGTAAGAGGACAGATTCTGTCTTTGAGAGAGCAAGACTTTATGTTGAGCGCAGAGGCAAGCGGTCTTCCGGCAAGCAGAAAGATATTCAAGCACCTTATTCCCAACGTTATGCCGCAACTCATCGTTTCGATGACGCTCGGCCTTGGCGGTATCATACTTACGGAAGCGACGCTCGGCTATCTTGGCATCGGTCTTCCGGCGGAATACGCAACGTGGGGCAACATGATAAACGCAGCCGCAAACAACACTGCGCTCCGTTTGTATCCGAATTTGTGGATTTCACCCGGTATTTGCATCGTACTTGCAGTGCTTGCGTTCAACTTCGTCGGCGACGGTTTGCGCGACGCGTTCGACCCGAAGGCAAGGAGATAATGTTATGTTTGAAAAGAAAGAAAAAACTACGGATAAGAACAAGCATTATATAACCGCCAAAGAGTCCCGCAATATCGCAAAGCAAAACCTTCGCACGATAAAGCAACTCAAAAAGAAAAGAGCGGCTTATACCAAAGACGACTACATCACCGAAATGAAAGACGACAGAAACGTCGTCGAATTCGATGATTTGCACACCTACTTCTTCACGGACAACGGCGTCGTGAAGGCGGTCAACGGCGTGTCCTTCGACATTCCGCAAGGCTCGACCGTGGGCGTCGTGGGTGAATCGGGTTGCGGAAAATCCGTCACCAGCCTTTCGCTCATGCAACTTGTTCAAGGGCCTATGGGACAAATCGTGGACGGTAGCATTCGTTTCCGCTCGACGCAAAGAAAAGTCGTCGGTACGGAAGAAATCACCGAACCGGTGCTCGACGAAAACGGCAATCAGATGCTCGACGAAAACGGCGAACCGATGGTCAAACCCTCGCTTGACAAGCACGGCAAAGTGCGCCACAAAAAGATTTTTGAGGAAAGCGAAGTCGTCTACGACATTGCAAAAACGCCTATCTCCGAAATGTCGAAAATCAGGGGTAGAGAAATCGCAATGATTTTCCAAGAGCCGATGACGTCGCTCAACCCCGTTTTCACGATAGGAAACCAACTTGACGAAGTCACCCTTCTTCACGTTGACGGTGCGGACAAGCAAACCGCAAAAGAAAAGAGCATAGAAATGCTCAAACTCGTCGGCATAGCGATGCCCGAACATGTTTACAAGTCCTATCCACACGAATTGTCGGGCGGTATGCGTCAAAGAGTTATGATTGCAATGGCTCTTTGCTGCAATCCAAAACTCATCATCGCAGACGAGCCTACAACCGCTCTTGACGTCACCATTCAGGCGCAAATTCTAGACCTTTTGCGCGACGTCAAAAACAAGATAAGCGGCTCGATTATGCTCATCACGCACGACTTGGGCGTCATTGCCGAAATGGTCGACTACGTGGTGGTCATGTACGCGGGCAGAGTCGTGGAAAAGGGTACGGTGCAAGAGATTTTCAAAAATCCGCTCCATCCTTACACGATCGGCCTTCAAAAGAGCAAGCCCGTCGTCGGAAAAGAAGTAGACAGACTTTACAGCATTCCCGGCAACGTGCCCAATCCTATCAATATGTTGCAAACGTGCTACTTTAAGGATCGCTGCAATATGAAATGCGACGCTTGCAAAGGCGAATATCCGCCTATGATTCAAGTTTCGCCCACGCACTTCGTGGCGTGCTATCGTTGCATGGACAAAGGAGAAATCGTATGACGAATGAAAATATAAGCGTTCAAAACGACGTTGAAACGATTGAAATTGCAACGACGGATATCGACGTAAAAGAAGAAATCGTTGATACCGAAGTCACGACGAACGTAGAAAACGAGCAAAAGGCGCAAGACGACGATTATCTTCTTGTCGTCAACGACCTTAAAGAGTACTTTCCTATATCCAAGAGCCTTATAAAGAGCAACACCGTGTACCTCAAAGCGGTGGACGGCGTTTCTCTCAAACTCAAGGCGGGACACACAATCGGTATAGTGGGCGAATCGGGCTGCGGAAAAACGACTCTCGGCAGAACCATTCTCCGCTTGTACGAACCGACGGGCGGCGAAGTCATATTCGAAGGCAAGCACATCGAAAAACTCAAAGGCAACGCTTTGAGAAAGATGCGTCCGAACTTCCAAATGATCTTCCAAGATCCGTATTCGTCGCTTTCTCCGCGTATGACCGTCGGCGAAATCGTGGGCGAAGCGGTGAAGGTGCACCATATAGTACCAAAAGAACAATATAAGGATTATATCGTCGACATAATGACGAAGTGCGGATTGCAACCGCATTATTTCGACAGATATCCGCACGAATTTTCGGGCGGACAAAGACAACGTATCTGCATTGCAAAAGCGCTTGCGCTCAAACCGAAACTCGTCATCTGCGACGAACCGGTTTCTGCTCTCGACGTTTCGATACAGGCGCAAATCATCAACTTGTTCAAGGATTTGCAAGAGAGCGACAACCTCGCGTACTTGTTTATCTCACACGATTTGTCGGTGGTCGAACACATTTCCGACGAGGTGGGCGTCATGTACCTTGGCAATATGGTGGAATACGGCTCGAAGCGCGACTTGTTCGACAATCCGCTTCACCCGTACACAAAGGCGTTGTTCTCGGCAGTGCCCGTGCCCGATCCCGACAGCAAAATCAACAGGATCGTGCTCCAAGGCGACATTCCGTCACCCGCGAATCCGCCAAAGGGTTGCAAATTCCACACTCGTTGTTCGGATTGCATGAGTGCATGCAAACTGTTCCAACCCAAGTTTACCGATCTCGGCGGCGGTCACTACGTGGCGTGCCATAAGTACGACCAAAAAGTGCTTGATGAGATGCCGTTCTACGATGAACTTTGCAAGCTCGAGGACGCACGCAATGCCGAACTCGACGAGATGAAGGCGCAAAAACAACAAAAGAAAGAGGATGTCGCAAACAAAATCAAAGATTTGCTTAAAATCAAAAAGTAATTTGCGACAAAGCAGGGGAAAATAGAGTGTCGCTCAGGCGATAAGCAAGACCGTGGACGTCTTGCAAGGAGAAAAAACATATGACAACATTGAAGAAAATCGTACCCATATTTGCATTGGCATTGTGCATAGTGCTTTGCTTTGCATTGGCTGCGTGCGACGACACACCCCCGGAACCGGAAACGACGCAATATACGGTTACTTTCGTATATGGTGGCGATACGGCAAACGAGATCGTCAAGGTTGATGAAAACTCGCAGGTGACAAAGCCCCAAGATCCCGAAAGAGAGGGATACGAATTTGCGGGGTGGAAACAAGAAGGTGCAAGCGTTGCCTTCGATTTCGACACGAAAATCACAAACGATATAACCCTCGTTGCGCAATGGAACGAGGTTGTAAACACCGCGCGTATAAGATGGTCGGACGACGAGGCCGTTACTTTCGTTTTTGCAGGCACGACGCCCAAGAACGTTGCGGTAGGCACACTCGTCGAATTCGGTTTGCGCGTGTCTCCCTATTACGTCGGTGAAGTCAAAGTTTACGCAGGCTCGAAAGAGTGCACGCTCGGCGCGAACGGAAAATACAGCTTCACGGTTGAAAAATCCGTTACGGTCAGCGTTGAAGGTCTTCGTTACGACGATGCAAAGATAAAGGGACTCGGCAACGCAAAAAGCCCATATCTCATTTCAAACGCAGCACAACTTAAAGCGTTTGCCGACAGCATCAACGCAGGTGAGGATAAATACGCAAAGGCGTTTGTGGCTCTCACCGCGGATATCGATTTCAACGGCGAAACGATTGAACCGATCGGCGGGCAAAAGACTTATTTCCAAGGCGAATTTGACGGAAGAGGACACGTTGTATCGAATTTCAATCTCGACGGCGACGAGGGCATTGCCGGATTCTTCGGATATATTGCAACGGCAACGATCAAGAATCTTACAATTGATTCGGATATCGAAGTCGAAGCGATTAACAAACAATATAACTACATTCTCGGTGGTATCGTTGCTTACAACATGGGCGGCGACATCGTGAACTGCAACTTCAAAGGCTCGTACACCGTAACGGCGTCTTTGCCCGACGACAATATCGTTTATCTGGGCGGAATCGTCGGATTTATGCAAGGCTACGGCACGGAATATACCGCAACCACATCCTTCTGTTCCGTGCAAGCGGACCTTGTGTCAAACGGTCAATCTTCGCTTTATGCAATCGGCGGTATCGCGGCGGCAACGTACGGCCCGAACAATGCATCTCCGGCATACGTCAACAACTGCTCGTTCGTCGGCAACGTCGAAGGCAGAAACAAGTACGCAGGAGGTATCGTTGGATACTTGCGTTCGGATTCGGCTGTGGCAAATTGCTACGTTGACGGCAAAATCGAAGCGAGAAGCGGCGGCGATGCCTCTTACGCAGGCGGTATCGTGGGCGCAAGCGACAATGAAGCGGCAATTTCGTCAAGCGTTGCAATCGGCACTTTGTCCAGTTCGAAACAAATCGGCGAGGACGAAGTGAGCGACATCTCCGGCTTGATTTTCAGAAAAGGATTCAACGAAATCGACACGAGAAAGGCGGTTTTGTTCAAAGCGTATTACACGCAAGACGGCATCGTCACGGACGGCAAGACGTATTCTGCAAATTCCCTTGCGGATTTGAGCGAATTGCTCGGCTGGGTCGTTGCCGACTGGAAAGAGGAAGACGGCGCGATTTTGCCCGTATACAGCGATACGGCGACCGGCAACGTCAACGTTAAGTTCGTTTTCGGCAGAAACGTCACCAAAGAAGACTCGGACGGCAATCCGCTCACGCAAAGCGAGGACACCGTAACCATAACCGACGTCGTGCCTATCTACTACATCTACGGCGGCAGCGGAATGAACAATTTCGTCGCGGATAAAGAGGGTGCGGACGATACGAAGAACATGGTTTCTTACGGCTACTTCTTCGACGCGGCTTGCACGCAAAGAATTCCGTCCTCCTTCCTTATCACGTCGGATATAACGGTTTACGTCGGATTTGCGGACTATTCGGAGGTTGAAGGCGACTACTACGCAGTGCTTCAAACTTTGAAAAACAACGAAATTTACAATGCGGAATTGCACCTTATCTTTGACAACAACGGCAAGATGACGATGTACTACGACGGCATTATCGCCGATTATATGTACGTTTACAACGGAGAAAAACTCCTCGTCAAAGACGCATATTTCGCATATATCGCATATACGACGACAAGCGGTTATTCGTTGCTTGCCGACTACTATGCCGACATTGACGGCAACGTGTTGAACATTTACGACAACTTGTTCTTTACGAGTGAAAAGAACAACGTCATCGTGGCAAGAAAGCAAAACGCCGCAATGGGTACGTGGTACACAAGCGACGGCGCAACGTACACGTTCCTTTCCGACCTTACGGGTTCGAGAACGAACGCAAACGTCACTGAAACGTTCACTTATTCTTGCAACGACAACGTGGTTACGATTACGATAGGTTCTACAAGAATCATCGCATCCATCACCTTGGACGGAATGAGCATGAAATCTATAAGCGCGGGACTCGAACTTGAAAAGCGCGATATTTTCGCAGGCAAATGGGAGTCAAGCTTCAACAGAATCGAAACCATAACCTTTGACGGAAGGGGTGGCGTAACCTATAAAGGCACAACGTACGAATACGTTTTGGACGGTGAAAAGGCGACTTTCGGTTCAATCGAGGCAACGTTTGACGAAAACGGACTTTTGGTTGTGAAAGATGGTGAAGTGTCCACCACTTACGGCAGAGACGGTTCGTTTATCGGAACGTGGACGGATACGCTCCACGATTATACGATAGTTCTTGACGGTATCGATAAAGACGGATACGGCACCGGCAGAGATTCCAACGGAGTCAGCTTCAATTATGTTGCAGAATACGACGAAACGGGAATGTTGATGGTCAATATGTACTATCGCACGTCGCTTTACGGAATGTTCAATATTGTAGTCGGAAAAGACGGAAGCGAAATGCTTGAGCTTGCCGGATATTATTTTGAAACAGGCATGATTATAGATGACTTTTATATGTCCTATTACGATCCTTATTACGGAACGTGGAATGGTACGAACGGCGTGACGTACATTTTCAACGGATTCGGTTCGTACAACGTCGATGGATCGACGTCGCAAGGGAAATGGCTGGTAAAAGGCTTCGTGACTGTTGAAAAAGACGGAAAGACAAGCGAAGTTGAATACTATTACAACAAAAAGACTGGCGAAGCAACGTTCAAGATCGACAATGTGACGTACGTCGCAAAACTCGACGGAAACGGAATTTTGGTGAACGAAGTGGTCTTCAAGGCACCAGATTACGCAAGCCAATACGAATATCACGTCGGTGACGCAGTGTTGCACCTCAACGGCAAGAGCGCGGTGGGTCTCGGCAAAGCGACGCTCACCACGGCGGACGGCGTTGAAAATTACGATTACACGGTGGACGGCGATATCGTGACGCTTACGAAAGACGGCGTAACCGTTTACGTCATCACGTTTGCAAACGGGGGCGCAACCATTGAAAAGGACGGAGTGAAGGTTGACGATTTCGGTTTGTATCACAAACTCGTCGGCAAAGAATATCTCTTGTCGGACGACAACACCTTCAAGATTACCGCAGCAATGGACATCAACGGCATTACGAAGGGCGTTTTTGCAGGAATCGAAGTGGACGTGTACTACGTTGACGCAAACTACGTTTCGCTCTACGTCGACGGTACGTTCTTGTATTACGTAGGATACCTTGACGACAACAACGCGGTTATTCTCGACGGCAACAAACAAACGGTGACCGTCATTACGATTGCGGACGAATACGCCGGCACTTATACGGCGGCGGACGGTTCGACAATCGAGCTTGACGGAAGAAGCAAAGGTTCGGAATACGTGTACGCATATGCGACGTTCACTCTCGTAGAGGACGTTGACGGCGAGCACGAAACAACCGAATATATGTATGCATACAAAGTAGCCGACGGCGAAATTTATGTGTACGACATCGACAAATCGGGAGAGGAGGACGCACTTGTGCTCAAATACAAAATCAGCTTCACCGAAGTTGAGGGCGCAAAAGCGTTCGTAAGCGAGGACGGCAGCGTCACGATATATCTTGTCGAAGCGGGGGAATAAGGAGCGCATATGAAAAACAAAAGAATTGCATTGAGCATATTGGCGATTGCCCTTGTCGCATGCATAGCGTGCGTGGCCGTTGCTTGCAACGAAAAAGGCAATGATCCAAAGACTTATACCGTCACGTTTTCGGGCGAAAGCGTGAGCGGTATCTCCGCGCAGACCGTTGAAGAGGGTGCGTGCGCGCAAAGGCCGCAAGATCCTCAAAGAGACGGCTACGATTTCAAAGGCTGGGCGGAAGCAGGTCAAAGCGAGCTTTTCGACTTTGCAACGCCTATCACGAAAGATATTATTCTTGTTGCCGTTTGGGAAGAATCCGATTCGAACAAGCCTGGCAGCAAAAACAATCCGTATCTTATCGGCACGGCAGACGCTCTCGCCGACTTTGCGGATAGATTGAACCATATCGAAACGGAAGAGGACGAACAGTATGCAAAGTCCTATTTCAAACTTGTTGCCGACATCGATATGGATGGTATGAAGTACGTTTCCGCAGGTCAACTTACCACTCTTAACGAAGGTGAAGAAAACGAGAAAACCATTTACGGTTTCAGCGGAAATTTCGACGGCAACGGCCATACGATAAGCAATCTTACCATCACTAGAAACATTCGTTCGGGTATCGTGTACGTCGGTATGTTCGGCTACTGCACGAGAGCGACGATAACCAATCTTACGCTTGAAGACGTTTGCTATTCGGTTGTCAGCGGCGCGGATAAAAACGACATCGGCGCATACGTGGGCGGCTTGGTTGCGTTCGGCAACCTCACGAATATCACCAACGTAAAAGTTTCGGGCGAGATTAAACTCAGCTTGTGCGCATCGAACCCGGCACACGTCGGCGGTATTGCGGGCGGACTTAACGTTTACGACAAAGACACCGCGTATATCGCGCACGTTCAAAACTGCGTATCCGAAGTAAAAACGGTTGCGGAAGCGTTTGAAGACGGAGATGCGTCCGTTCTCGATTCCGTCGTAAACGGCGGTATCGTCGGTGCAACGTCGTCCACTTCTAACGGCGCGCTTGCAATCCTCAATTGCGTTTCTAACGGCTCTGTGGAAGGCGGCGAATGGGTTGGCGGTATCGTCGGCTATGCAAGCTGCTCCAAAATGTCGGTTATCAACTGCATAAACTACGCAAGAGTTAAGGCAACCAACAAAGAAACGTCTTACGCAGGCGGTATCGTCGGCTATTCTAGCAACGACAACACCATTATGGACTGCGTCAACGTCGGCAGAGTAACCGCAACGAGAGCGACCTCCAACATCTATAAGAGCTTTGTGGGCGCGATTGCAGGTTATACCATCGAGGACGATTACGACGGATATTACAGCGCAGGCATCGCGATCGTAAACTGCTATTACAAGACGGCGGCAACCACGGCGGACAAAATCAACGCAACAGGCACGAAAGTCGGTACGGAAGTCGAATTTGACGCAGACTGGCTTGCACAAAACGTCAAGTGGGATATGAACGACTGGTCTATCGACGGCAACGGCAAAGCAGTGCCCGGCAAGCGTCTTGTGGGCGAAGGTTCGTACAAAATCAGCCTTGTCAGCGGTTCGAGCGTCGTTAAAGAAGAAACGAGAGAATACGACGAAAACAAATTTGCAATCGTGGGCGTTCTCGAAGCAGAAAAGAACGAAAACGGAAAATTGTTCTTCGATTGGGAATTTGAGGACGGCGTGAGATATCGTTATTACGTTCCCGTTATCAAGGACATGACCGTGACGGCACGCTTTGGCGACGCAAGCAAGGTTGCACACGTATACACTGGCACGGGTGAGTATCACGGAACGGTTGACGGCGGCGTTCTCGTATTGAAAGAAGACGGCACGTTGATGTGGGTAAATTCCACCGTTGTCAACGGCAAATACACCTATAACGGTGACGACGTGCTGATGCTTGAATTTTACAACACTATCGGTGAAATCTCCGGTCGCGTCAACAGCAACGGCACTATCAGCATGATGGTTGAATACGGCATGTCCGCAACCGTAGAATATACGTTTACAAAGAGCGATTTGACGGTGTTCGGCGAGTATTTCAACGAGGACGGCGACAGCTTGACCTTCTCGGACGGCAACGTTACGCTCAACTGCAACAAAATCAGCCTCAACGCAGACAAGGTTGCCGAAACGTATTCCAGAACAATCAAAGGCACTTATGAAATCGGTGCTGACGGAAACATCACGTTCGGCGGAGCGATCAAAGACTATTTCACGTCAATGAGTGCAAGCTATGCGGACGACGCAATCACCGTGACGTTCGTGTCAAAAGACGAGAGCAAAGCTCCCAGCTATGAAAACTCCGTGTTTGGCAGACCGTCGTCCGATTTCCGCGGAAAACCGTATGTCGGCAGCTTCTCGCTCAGCTATCTGGGTATAAGCAGCAACAAAGCGACGCAAAACGACTACACGCTCATCTTCAAAGAGGACGGCTCGTTTGTATATAAGACAAAGTATTCCGAATCCATAGGTGCATACTACAGTTTCAAGAACGATTCGCTTATCAAGATAAATTATGAGGGCTATTATTCCACGTTCTATTACTATCCCGAAGAAAACGTATTTTTCGGCAGATGGAACAGCGGAACGACGGCATATACCTATGCGGTGCTCACCAACAAGAGCGAAGGTGCGCAAACGGTGTATCTCATCGACTTTGACACAAAGAGTTTCGTTGCAGTCACCGAAACAGGAAAGGTATACTACGTCAAGGATGCGCAATTCATCCAAGATTCTAACATCGACGCTCCGGACGGATTCGAGGACGGCTCAAGAGTTACGATCGACGGCAAGGCATATATTGCCAAAAAGTACGTCACCTACAACAACGACAAGGAGCTTCTCGGCCACGGCCTTGAAACGATAGGCTCGGAGGAAGGCACGTACACCTATAACGGTAAGACGTTTACTCTGAACGGTATCGGCGAAATCGCAGACGATGCAAAAGGCCATTACTGGACGTATGAAAACGACTTCGTCGTGGTGATGTTCTCCGATCGCACTATAATCGGATTCGATTATTCCCAAGCGCAGGCAAACGGCGGACAAGTAACTCTCGTTGCTCCCGACAAATATCAAGGCATTTGGTGCGAGGATAAAATTGTCAAAGTGCTTGACAAAAACCTTAACGACACAGGCGAAACAAGACTTGTAAAAGGATATTATCTGTTTATACTTGACGGATACGGCCATGCCGCATACGTCTATTTGTCCGACGAAGAGAAGCACGAATACAGGGATAACTGGGGACAAGCGAATATTTGGAGAACCTTTACCGAAACGTCCACGGGTATTCACGTCGAGTTTAACGGTAGCAACATCGTTGATTTTGTATTCTATTATGACATGAATGTTGCATACGTCAAAAAAGGCTTTAACGGGCATGATAAAGAGAAGTTCCTTTACAAGTATGGTTACACCGGCACTATGGAGCTTCCCAAGCTCCCGACGAGTGCGGTGGGCAGCTACACGGGTACGGAATCGAGCGGAACGGCGGTTGTGCTCAACCTCAAACAAGATTTGACGGGAACGTACAAGGGCAATCCCTTCGTTGCGGTGTACGATGGTGTGAAGAACGTGTCCTTTACGATTTCAAGCACAAAATACTTGTTTGACGTGACGACAAACACCATTTCTTACGGCAGCGAAAGCGTATCTCTCACAAGAGTCGGCGACGTGACGGAAGTGATCCCCGAAGCTATCTGCGGGACGTGGAGAGGCACATGGACACGTTCGAATGCAACAAGCGGCACCGGAAACAATATCGATTTGACAATTGAATCTGATGGCACGTTTGTATTTGACAAAAACGTCAGGGGTATTGCGAATTACGATGCGGCTACAAACACCGTCACGGTTTCTTGCACGTATGACGAAAAGCCATATGTGTTTACGTTGAAATACAATGCCGATACAAAGTCTTTTGGTGGAAGATACGAAACCGAATACGACGGAAGCATGTATTATTACGAGTGTGATTCGCTAACGAAAGTCACTGAATAAGCAAAATGCAAAAATACGGTGTTTTGTGCAAATTATGCACTGAAACACACGTATTTATGCAGAAAACCAACAAATTTATGCAATTGTATTGAAAATTATGCATTGCAAACCCTATCCCTCAAAAAAACCTCAATTTTTTGATAAAAATAAATTGACGGTTCGGGGGATGGGGTGTATCATTTTTACATTAAAAAAGCATTAAAAGCTTGACATGTATCAAAACAAACGTAAATAAACAAAAAAATAAATATTATGGAGGCACAAAATGACGAAGAAAAGATTTCTCATTGCAATAGCAATTGTGATGGTTCTTATCTTGTCCGTGGCAGTCTTTGTTGCTTGCAACGAAAACCAAACGAAATCCTACACGGTCAAATTTGTTGACGGTGAAAGCGAAATCAAGTCGGTCAGCGTTGAAGAAGGAAAGACCATTGCCGACGCAGACATCCCTGCCGACCTCACGAAAGACGGATACGTTTTCGAGGGCTGGTACGTTGGTGACGTTGCGTTTGACAAGAGCGCGGCAATCACGGCCGACGTGACGTACTCGGCAAAGTGGACAAAGCTTCATACTGTCAAATTTGTTGACGGTAACGAAACGATCAAAACCGCAACTGTAAAGGACGGCGAAAAACTCAAAGATGCAGACGTTCCTGCTGACCTCACGGCAACAGGCAAGGCGTTTGAAGGTTGGTTTGACGGCACGACGGCATTTGACAAAGACGCAACAATCACAGCAGACAAAACGTTTGCGGCAAAATGGGTTGGTCTCTTCAACGTAACTTTCAAAAACGGTGAAGAAACAATCAAAGTTGCACAAGTGAAGGACGGCGAAAAGATTGCAGATGCAGACATCCCCGAAGATTTGACCGCTGCAACAGAGGAGTTTGCTTTTGCAGGCTGGTTTGACGGCGAAACCGAATTTGATGCAGATGCAGCAGTCACTGCAAACGTTGTTTACACTGCAAAGTGGAACAAGGTCGCATACGTTGTCAAATTCGTTGACGGTGAAACCGTTGCAAAGACAATCTATGTTGAAATTTCGGCAGATGCAAAGCTCACTGCTGATGACGTAGCAGTTGATTATGACGCAGAAGAAGGCAGCTTCGTTCTTGGCTGGTATGCAGGCGAAGTTAAAGCAGCAGCAGACGTTGCTATTTCTGCTGATACTACGTTCAGCGCATTCGTTGTGAACGTTGCTTCCTATGTCGGTGGTTATTCAAACGCAGATAAAACGGCATTTGTTACCATAACCGAACAAAACGCAAGCATTGGTAGTCTTCAAACAAAAGCGTTCACGTTTGACGCAACAACTGAGGGCGCAATCGTCGTAAAAGGTGACGGCTACGAAAAATACACCATGTTGCTTCAAAAAGACGGTAATTTGTACGTTGACCACTACTATGATTCTTGCGGTGACGGCTTTATAAATGATGCAGAACACGAATATTTCACGTTTACCAAACTTGCTGCAACCGGTTTTGCGGGCAAGTATAGAGCGGACAACAATGAATACTTTGAACTTACCGACAGCGGCATCATGACAAAGTATAAGGGCAGTTCTGTTTTGTACGGCGTAATCTTCGAAGGCGAAGATGAAGGCACGTATACGTTGAAGTATAAGACAGACCGCTATTCTGCGGAAATATTGCTTACTGTAACAGTAGATGCAAACGGCAATATCGTTACTGGAAAAGGCATCTATGTCAAGGGCAGCAAGTCTATTGTGTGGGCAGAAGGTAAATATCAAGAAGAGTATCAAAACGTTTACATTCACACACTTGATGATGGCAGCAGCGTTTGCGTGTTGAAAGATACGGACGGCACTTTCAGCATTGCAACTTTGACAGGTACTGTTGCGGACGGTGAAATCGTCACTGTCACGGCAGGTGAAAAGAGCTATACGTTCAAACTTAAGAAGAGCAGCTACGGTAGCAACCGTTTCAGCTTCTCATATCCTGCAGCCGAAGTCGGTACATATACCGGTGCAGACGGCGAAATCGTCCTTGACGGTTATGGCATGGCAACGGTTGGCGGACAAAGCAAGGCATATGTTATTTCCGGTGACCTTGTGAGCATCGATGGCAGAGCAACTATCAAAATCGATACGACTGCAAAGACTTATGTCGCAGCAGACGTAATTGGTTTGGCAGGCTCTTACATTTATTATTTCAACTATGCATATAGCAGTAGCTATACATTGAAACTTGACGGTTGCGGTATTGCAGTGTGCACGTCAAACGGATCGACTTACGTCGGTAAGTATACTGTAGCTGACGGCAAGATTGTCATCACCGGCGCAAGCACTGCCAACGGCACTTACACAACGTTTGATACCGAGAAGGGATTTATCCGTTCTTCTTATGATGGTGATAAAGTTTGGTATAATGACAAGTACGCCGCTGAAAGAGCTGACGTTGATTATAGCAAATTTGTCGGATACTTCGCAAATGGCGATAAAGCAATTGAAATTTCCAAATTCGGTTCTTATTATCTCCTCGAAGGTTTTGCGAGCACTGCTCAAAGAATCAATACGAGCGACGAATGGGGCTTCAACTGGGACGGAACCGTGCTTCTTTATAACTACGACGATCCTTGCTCCTTCTACAAGAATCAAAAGACGGACTACTTCTTCTCAATCAATGCCGACGGCAACCTTGTCGTAAGCCATATGTGCAAAGAAGACGACGGTGACGGTGGTTATAATCTCGTAAAGAGAACTGTTGTTTACACCAAGACGACAAAACCCGTGACTTTTGCAGATGCCTTTGTCGGAACGTGGTATACAAGCACCGATACCGTTGTCATCACAAAAACTACGATTACGGTGAACGACATTCTTGCAACTGATCTTGCATACGATGGCGCAACGTATACTTATACGTTCAAAATCAACGGCGTTGAATATAAGGCAGTTGACAACGTTTATTCGATGAACTTTGGCAAAGCTGACGCTGAAACCCTTGAAACGTTGCTTGCAACAAAACCGGTTGCTGCAACTATCGATGATTTTGTTGGCAGCTATACTGGAAGCTACAGCGGAACAACCATTGCAACAACGGTTGAATCTATCGACAAAGCAACCCTCAGCATTGACGGAACAAGCATCGACGTCACAAAGATCGAACTTGGTTTTGACTACATTGCATTTACAACCGCAGACGAAACCTACAAGATTAAACGTGAAGCAGACGGCTCTTCTTACAACTACTACTTCAACGACAGTGCAGATAGCCTTGGTTATTGGGGTATGGGTATCCAACTTGACAGAACCGTCAAAGAAAACCTTGACGCATTCGCAGGTACTTGGAGCGGAAAAATTGGCACTGCAACATGGACAATCGTTATCGACGGAAAGGGCAATTTTACTGCCAATGGCACGGCTTATCATTACACAGTTGACAGTGAAACAAAAGCATCCAGCGTTGAAGCAGATGGCTCGGATAAGTTGTTTGTTTTTACACTTAAAGGAAATACTCTTTCAGTTGAGCGTTATGATGCTGACATGATGGAAACCTACACTGGAACTCTCACCAAACAAGCATAATCAATGCTAAATTAAGTCCTTTGGACTTTGCAAAAGCCTCGGCAATTACGCCGAGGCTTTTTGCGTGGAAGCGGCAAATTCGAATTTTCAAGGTGCTACGCCACGCAAAACGCAAATTGTGCGTTTTTGCGTGTGAAAAGAGGGCGGAAACGCAATATATTCGGTTGACTTGCGCCGCTTTTGTGATATAATAGTAAAAATTTTTATATTTTTGCGGAGCGCGTTGCGCGAGAGCAAACAAACGGAGGTTATATGGCAACTTATTTCAATCAACCGTCGAGAACTTTCAACGAGTACTTGCTCATCCCCGGATATACGGACGAAAATTGCATCCCGGCAAACGTGAGCCTGAAAACTCCGCTCGTCAAATTCCGCAAGGGAGAGCAACCCGCACTTTCACTCAACGTCCCGATGACTTCTGCCATTATGCAATCGGTGAGCAACGACACGCTCGCAATCGCACTGGCAAGAGAAGGCGGGATTTCTTTTATATTCGGCTCTCAATCCATCGAGAGCGAGGCGGAGATGGTGCGCAAAGTCAAAAACTACAAGGCAGGCTTCGTGGTGTCCGACAGCAACCTTACGCCCGACGACACGCTTGCCGACGTGCTTGCGCTTGTTGCAAGCAAGGGACACAACACAATCCCCATCACAGATGACGGAACTTCAAACGGCAAACTGCTGGGCATGGTCACAAGCCGCGATTACCGCGTCAGCCGCATGAGTCCCGATCTCAAAGTCAAAGAATTTATGACTCCGCTTGAAAAGCTCGTCACCGCGCCCCAAAACACAACGCTTATCGAGGCAAACGACATCATCTGGGATCACAAACTCAATTCGATTCCCATTCTCGACGACGAGGGCAGATTGTTGTATATGGTGTTCCGCAAGGACTACGACCAGCACAAGAAAAACCCCGACGAATTGCTGGATTCAAGCAAAAGATACATGGTGGGCGCAGGTATAAACACGCTCGATTATGAAAAACGCGTCCCCGCTCTCATCGAAGCAGGTGCGGACGTGCTGTGCATCGACTCGTCCGAGGGCTATACCGTTTGGCAAAAACGCACTCTCGATTATATCCGCAAAAACTACGGCGACAAGGTCAAAGTGGGCGCAGGCAACGTCGTTGACAAGGACGGTTTCAACTTCCTTGCAGATTGTGGCGCGGATTTCATCAAGGTCGGTATCGGCGGCGGTTCGATATGTATCACGCGCGAGCAAAAAGGTATAGGCAGAGGTCAGGCAACCGCTCTCATTGAGGTTGCAGAGGCTCGTGACGAGTACTTCAAAAAAACAGGAATTTATATCCCGATTTGTTCGGACGGCGGTATTGTGCAAGACTATCATATGACGCTCGCTCTCGCTATGGGCGCGGACTTCCTTATGCTGGGCAGATACTTCGCGCGCTTCGACGAAAGCCCGACCAACAAACTCGTCATCAACGGCAACTACGTCAAAGAGTACTGGGGAGAGGGCAGCAACCGTGCGAGAAACTGGCAACGCTACGACCTCGGCGGAAAGAGCGGACTCGGTTTCGAAGAGGGCG